>ENA-OPAC01000306-OPAC01000306.1-human-gut-metagenome-genome-assembly--contig:-NODE-306-length-29351-cov-3.598785_pt1 | contig 29351 bp, 28 predicted proteins | sample MGYA00241052_ERZ501420 | MGnify/ENA primary metagenome ERZ501420 (study PRJEB25962, sample SAMEA2042513) | human gut metagenome | biome: human gut; feature: human-associated habitat; material: faeces... | reverse complement strand
ATGACAAGGGCGTTTGATACTACGTTTTTAGGAACGTAGAACTGGACACCCTAGTTATTTATTTTTTCACTAATGCTTCTAATTTTACCGTTTACACTTAAAAAAGACAAATTAAGTGCTATAGTGGGCATGATACTAGGGATAGGCATGATGGTTCTTCTAATATGGCTTACACAATGGTTATTTGGATTAATTCCAATACTATTTAATCGTCCGTGGATAAATTATACAATTCAATTTATTATTAATCTTATTCCTATATCCATATTAACCTATGGTAGTATAAAACAAAAACATATTACATAATACTAGTTATTTCAGCGTGATTACCCCCAGTAGTCACGCTTTCTTTTTACCTAAAAACAAACATTCTCTTAATTGTTTCGTATCGTTGACCTTAAAATTTCCTCTCACATATATCTCTCCATAAATTTACCGTAGAAAATTATTAATCAAACTCATACGGTATGACAATCTTTGAACAAATCTTGGCAGGACTGCAACAGAAATTCGCTGGGGTGGACACTGCCACACTTACCCGAATTGCCACTAAAAAGGCAGAGGGTGTAACGGACGAAACGCAGGTAAACTCCATTGTTGAGGGTATCTCATTTCAGGACGTGCTGACTTCATATGGCGATTTCCGTGCTGGGGATGCTCGAATCACAGCGGTTGCAAACTATGAGAAGAAGCATAACCTTAAAGACGGAAAACCAATCGAGAATCCGAAACCAGAACCACCGAAACAAAACTATCCTCCCAAACCGCAGGAAACAGACATCGCAAAGATGATTGCCGACGGCATTGCTGCTGGTATCAAGCCGTTTGCCGACAAGTTGGCCAAAATGGAGGCAAATGAGGCGCAGGCGCAGCGCAATTCCCAGATTTCGTCGGTGGCGAAGAAGTACGGTATTCCTGATTTTATGCTGAAAGACCGCAACATACCTGAGAACACGGACTTGGATACTTATTTCAAGGACATGAAGCAGGATATGTCTAACAGCGGTTTCCAGTTCTCCAAAGCTCCCGAAACTGCCGATCAGAAGCGGGATAAGGAAGCAATCGAGTTCGCCAAAATGATTGAGGCGGACACCAAACAAATTGTCGAACAACAAAACAAGTAATTTATGGCAGCAGGATTTAAGTATAACATTGAACCCGAACCGTCTATCGAGGAACGCTATGACGTTTCTACCGGAGTAAGACGCAGAGGGCCTTATAAACTGGACACGACTAACCTTGCTGTTGGATCGTATCTTCCGTCATTTACACCGATTGCCGCTGACTTGGTGAAGAAAACCGCTCAGGTCGCTATTCGTGTGGAAGTCTATGAAAAGTTTGCCACTGGTTCCAACACCACACTGAAAATCAAGAAGAACTCATTGGCCTATGTGGGTATGCACCTTGGTGATGGTTCTCATGGGGCAACCATCAACGCAATTGACAAGTCCGACAAGGCTTTTGACAAACTGACCTTAGCCGCCGATTTCGGCGCTACACTCAACGCTGGGACAGTTCTCTTTGAAGCGACAGCAGTAAATGGTACCACTCCTAAAGTGATAGCCAATTCAGCTTTGTTTGAGAGAGCACAAGTAGAGGATGGTATTGTATTGGTGGCTTTGTTAATGCGTGCTTTTGAGATTGAACCGACAAAGCTGGCTATGCCATTCCATGCAAAAGACAAGGAGAATTTGCCACATTTTCAGTTTAACGAGTAAGAAAGGAGGACTAAGATATGATGCTAACTATTCATACACTGTTTAACGATCCCAATATCGTTAACGCCGTTATCCAGCGTGTCCTGCAAACTCGTAAGGATACGATCTACTGGCAGCAGTACCTGGATTTCCGTAGAACGACTACCCGTGTGTTCAAGGACTATATCGGTCAGGTCACAGGCGTGATGGCCGGTTCTATCAATTCCCGTTATGGAGAGAAACCGATTCGTGAACGTAGGAATATCGGTTCAGGATATGGTGAGATTGCTTATTTGGGTGATGCTTATCAAATCTCCATTGACCGTCTGTCTGAATTGCAGGACTTAATTGACAAGTTCAATGCCGCAAAACCAGCCGACCAAGTAGCGGCCATGCAGGATATTGTGAACTTTATCTATGATGATTATCGTCAGGTTATTTTGGCACCACATAAACGTATGGACATCGTTTTCGGTTCATTGCTTATGACCGGAGTGGCGACAGTTAAGAATAAGGATAATAATGCCGGAGGCGTTGAATTATTGAATATCGAATTACCTTTCAAATTCATCAAACCGGGAACTGAATCGAAAGCAAATTTTATTACCTACTTGCAGCAGACCATCAATGAGCTGAAGTCTACTTATGGCAATTTCCCGAAAATGATCATGTCACGGGGAACATTCGTGAAAAATATCATCGGTTCAAGCGAATTTGGCGACAAGTTCAAGATGCAGCTTTCAGGTAATGAAATGTACATGTCAACCGGATTGATTACTTCTCAACTGGCTTCTACCGTGTTTACAGGTATTGGGCTTCCGGCCATCGAAATCAAGGAAGACTATGTTCTGGACCAGTCTGGCAAGAACGTGCAGATTTATGCCGACGACCGCATCACTCTGCTTCCTCAGGATAAGATCGGTTATATGCGTTTCCATACTCCTTATGAAGCGGTAGATGGCGTACCTGGACGCAATTATACTCAGGCTGATGGTGATATGCTTATCTCCGGATATAAGGATAAGAACGGACGCTATTTGGAATACACCGCTGAATGGCTTCCGCAGATTACGAATCCGAATCTGATTGTGAATTTCGATTTGTCAACCATGAACGCATGACAGTAAAAGACTACATATCACAGAAGTTTCAGACTTTCGGCATTAACTTGTCGGAGGCTGACCTTTTGGAGATAAGTCTGTCTTCAGGAATAAGCGGAGAGGATGAGATGGACCAGTCAAACATCGGTCTTGTGTCGGTGGCTATGGCGAAGTTCATCCCCTCTCTATTAGTCCGTGCTACTTCCATCAGTGAAAATGGTTTCTCAATGTCCTGGAATACTCAGGGCTTGAAGGAATACTACTCATTCTTGTGTAAGAAGTACGGCCTTGAAGATACGTTAAGCGATAAACCTAAAGTCAGATTCCTATGATATTCGCTCCGCATACATTACAGGTTAAAGTCTTTACTCCGCTGGAAGAAGATGAGTTTGGCCGGCCTATTCCCGGAACCGGTGGAGAAAGTTGGCAGGACGTATGTATGTGCCGGTGTGACGATAACTCCACCAAGGAGTTTACTTCGGAGAATGGTGTGGTGTATCGACCGAATTATCACGTTGTCTGTGAGAAAAAAATCTCCTTGAAGGCTGGTGATGAGGTCAGGTGCATGGATGGTGAGAATATCCGAGGAACCGGCGAGGTTTACATGGTCAAGAACACGAATTATTTTGGTTATTCAGAGGTATGGATATGACAAGAACTGAAGAAGTCGTTGCTAACAAGCAACTGAGAAAAGAAATTGACGAGAAGATTCAGGCTATTAAGAATCTTCCGCCAAGCAGAGAAAGAAGCCTTGCAATTACCAAATTGCAGGAAGGTGTTATGTGGTTGGGTATGGATTTAAAGCGATTAAATGATACGAATCCCTACCCGTCAAGTAAAGACCCTTCGACAGGCGATAAGATTGAACCAACAGCAGATGGGTTGAAATTATGAGTAATGTAAAGTTTGATTTTTCGGATGTGGACGGATTCTTCCAACAAGGTTTTGCCGAAGTGAAAGCCGTTGAGGATAAAGTTGGGAAGGAAGCTGTCGATTATGCAGTGGAGCATGGCAGTTATGAGAACCGGACCGGAACGCTCCGTAAGTCAAACAAGTATTCAGTTGAGGATGACGGGCTGGAGTTAAGGAATGAGGCGGAATACGCTTCTTTCGTGGAATCTAAAGGCTACGAAGTCCTGACTGGTGCAGCCCTATTTGCTGAGAAACGATTGAAGGAGGAAATCAAATGATAGTAACCACCGACATAGCGAACATACTTTACCGTGATTGCCAGACTTTCGGTATAGACATTGTTCCCCATGGTAAGAAACTAACGGGTGAACTGAAGTCTGAAAGGATTGTCATTCATTCTAAGAAGCAACAGCCGGGTACGTACTGGAAGAAATCTTTCGTTGAGGTGAATCTTTGTGTTCCTGATTTGAAGAGAGGAGAAGCAAACACCATCAGGCTGAACGAGCTGGAGAAACAGGCGCAAGAATTATTTGACGGAGTGACTGGACGCTATGACGAGGTAAGTTATTTTTATTCGGTTGATTCAATCGGGACAGAAGAAGACACAGATTTGAGGTGTAATTATGTGAATATTAGGTTATTGTTTGAAGTTTTAAATGTAAAGTGATATGCCATTAAAACCTTTTATTGGAATCAAGAAAATCTGGTACGGAGAAGTATTTACAGCTGCCGTAACAGCGGCCACCTTGAAGACGTGGCTGGAATCAGCGACCGAAGTGAAGAACTCCCATCAGGATACATGGAGTTATACAGAGGATGATCCTACATACACCGACTATATCAATGAGTTGACAGGTGGTATTTACTATAGAGACGTAACGGCGAAAGGGGCTAAGACGATCGCTTTCACTATGGGTGAATATGAATTGGAGGATCTTGTCGCTCTCCGTGGTGGTACGAAAGTAGGAACAGATGAGGGTTGGGGTGCTCCAGATCAACCTACTATCATGAATATGGGTGTAGTTGGCCAGACCAAGACGGGTAATTATATCGTGTTCTCAAATGCGGCTGTTATCGGTAAGGGCGATCAGCAGGAGAAGAATATCGGTCTGGGAGTAGCCGCGGTAGCGATGGATAATCCGAATGAAGGTGTGAAATCCGATTATCTGTTTGACGGTTCGAAAGTAGAAGCTGCTGGAGGTTAAAACAGATTGATTAGGTAATAAGATTGTTTAGGTTGGCGGTGGGTGGTTGCTCACCGCCTTTTTAGTATCAGAATATGGATGCAGCAAGAATAGTAACCAGCGCCATTTTAGGAATGGACTTTGAAATGGTAATGGTAAATGGAAAGACTTATATTGTTACCCCACCAACGATTAAAAGATTGGCTGGAGCAGGGTATTATCTGTCGTGTGTCAAGGATGGTAAATCAGTCAAGGAACTACTTTTATCTTTAGGAGATGTAGAGGCTGCGGCTCATGCTTTATCCTGGATGATACAGGGAGACGATGGGTTGTTTGAAGAGTTGTCCCTTGGTACTTTTGAAGAAGTTGTGGATGCATTGGATGTGGCTTATTCGCTTATTTCTGTAAAGCCTTTCTTGATGCTGTCGGGTTTAGCAAGGAATGTAGCAAATCTGACAGCAAAACAGAAGCTATAGGTAACGATTGCCTATTGGGTCAGATCGCGTCATTCATGGAAAATCTTCATTTAACCTATAATGAGGTAGTTGATAAGATTCCATATCGCAATCTGGTAATAATGCAAAAAGACAAACTTCATGTAGCATCGGGTGAGGTTATGAGAGAGGTTTCCGATGCGGAAATGTTCAAGAATAGAAAATTCGACGAATAATGGCGACACTTTACTTTAAAATCAGTTCCAACTTTGATGAAGTTATCCGTTTGAGACAGGAATGTGAGAAGCTGGAGACTCAATTACTGAAGATGGATAAGCGTAAATCTCCAGCGGCAGTGGCTACTTTGGAGACTCAACTTGCATCTGCCCGTCAGCAGATGATGGGTCTGGTGACCGAGGCGGCCAAGGCTGGTGCTGTGATGGAGAATGACTTCAAGAAGAAAATATACGATGCTTCCCAGTCTGTAAATGGATTTACCGAGCAAATCATAACTCAAAAGAATGTCGTAAAGAATGTTGAGGCGGATGTAAAGCGGCTTGGTGAAGCATACCGCACTGCATTAAAGAGCAATCCTATAGGGGCACAAGGAAAATTATCTGAATACAATGCAGCTAGAAGGGTATTAGAAGAAGAAAGAGCTGCCCTATTTGGATTGACACAGCAACAGGCGGAAGCACGACTTTCTGTAAAGAAACTTCGGGATGAGTATTCTCTTTACAAAAAAGAGGCTGGAGAAACAATGGAAACAAACAACGGACTTTCTGTTTCGTGGAAAAAGATGCTTGGCGTTATTGGTGGGGTGACAGCGTTGAAACAACTTGGTTCTGAGATTATCCGTGTGCGTGGTGAGTTCCAATCCATGCAGACCGCCATTGAGACGATGGTTGGCAAGGACATGGCTGGCGTACTTATCCCTCAAATTAAAGAATTAGCAAAAGTTTCTCCGCTCACACTATCTGATATGGTGAACGCCGAAAAGATGATGCTCGGATTCAACATCCAAGCAGAGGACACTATTCGCTATTTACAGGCATTGAGCGACATATCGATGGGCGACGGTGTGAAATTCAAATCCCTTACACTCGCTTTCTCACAAATGTCGGCTGCTGGAAAGCTGATGGGACAAGATCTAAACCAGATGATTAATGCAGGATTCAATCCGTTACAAATTATTGCAGAAAAGACGGGTAAATCCATCGCCACCCTCAAAGAAGAGATGTCTAAAGGATCTGTTTCTGCCGAAATGATTCAGCAGGCATTTATCGATGCGACCAGTGCAGGTGGTAAGTTCTACCAGATGTCAGAGAATGCCTCTAAGACCATCAATGGGCAACTGTCCATGATGCAGGATGCTTTGGATGACGCATTTAACGAAATGGGGCAGGTATCGGAAGATGTGATTATTGGTGCGATACAAGCTTCAACTTCCTTGATTCAGAATTATGAAACGGTTGGTAAAGTTTTAGTCGGATTGGTGACAACTTATGGCGTTTATCGTACAGCAGTTCTGTTGGCAACAGTAGCGACAAGTAAACATACCATAGCGGAAATTGCATTAACCAGTGCGAGAGTTGCGGCAAGAAAAGCGCAAATGCTTCTAAATGCGGCAATGTTGACTAATCCTTATGTTGCTGTAGCTACGGTAGTAACCGGGTTAGTGGCTACGATGTGGGCGTTGTCAAATAGCACTTCCGCTGCCGAAAATGCTCAAAAGCGTTTCAACGAAGAACAAGATAAAATGATTCAAAGGGAAACGGAACGGAAGAACCAAGTTGAATCATTGATTCAGACGATAAAAGATGAGACGGAAACAGATCTTGCTAAAATTACAGCTTATGAACAACTTCAGAAATTATCCCCAGCAATCACTAGTGCCTACAAATTAGAGGAACTGGCAGTTCTTGATTTGGCAGAGGCAAATAAAATTCTCAATAAAGAAAGAGATACTAATACGTATGATTCTTATCTAAGAAATATTGAAGAATCAACTCGGAGGTTAGAGAAGTTACGTGCTGAAAATGGGAAGGTACTGGGTGTATCTCCATCCACAGGAATCCCATTGACAGTGAATAATGATAAAGCAATCAGAGAAGAAGAAGCTTATTTGGCTCAGCAGAAGAAAGCACTGGAAAATTTCAGTAAGAAAATTCTGCAGTCTAATGAGAAAAACGAAAAACAAACTACTTACCAGCAAGACCTTGTCGCGGCTAAAGATGATTGGGCTAAGGCGAAGAAAGGATATGAGGAAATCATAAAAGATCAGAATGCTACCAGTAAGCAAGTCATCGACGCAAGAAATGCGTTAAAGTCAGCAGAAGACAAGTATTATGATTTATTAGGAACGAAGCCAACGAAGAATAAATCCGATAAAACAAAAGAGTCCCTTTTCATCACCGTTCCCGATGAAGAAGTACAACTCATTACCCCGGAAGAGATCGAGAAGAACATCGCCATGCACCGTGAAGCTATGGATCAGTATCTTTCCGAATACGGAGATTACCAGCAAAAGCGACTGGCGATAGCGGATATGTATGCATTGAAGATTTCTCAGGCAGAAACGGAAGGAGAGAAGCTTTCATTGCAGAAACAATCGGAAGAGGTCCTGAAAGCATTGGATTTTGAAGAGTTTAAGAAATCCATCAATTTTGCTGATGTGTTTGGCGACTTGGATACACAGACTACGGCTTCTCTTCGTGCCTTGCGTGATAAACTGGGAGATTATATCAACGAGGCAGCAAAGGATTTACGTCCGGAAGACTTGAAAGAATTGCAGGATGCTTTCAAGAATTTGGATTTTAAGATAGCAGACCGCGATCCTTTTCATGAACTTAAAGCCGGACTAGAGGAATATAAGTCAGCTCAGGAGGTGGTTAATAAGGCCCAAGAAGATCTGAATACGGTGATGGCCGGTGGTACTGTCACTGTCAATGAATATGACAAGACCACGGGAAAGTTAGTTAAGAAAACACTCGACCAGACGCAAGCAGAGAAAAATTTGAACAGGGCTTTGTCTGAACGTCAAGTGGTATTGGCCAATTTGACAAAGGCTACCAACTCCTTGGGTTCTCATGGGGTGGAAGTAGTAAATGCTGGGAATGAAGTGGTTGATATGCTTCAATCATTAGGAGTAGAAATTCCCGAGGCCGTTTCGAATACCTTGGAAGGAGTTGGACAAGTGATGAATGGCTTGGAGAGTATAGACTTAACGAAGCCTTTTTCCGCCATTACTGGAACCATTAGTGTCCTGAGTGGCATAGGTAAGACGATCGGCGGATTGTTTGGTTTGGGTGGTGCAGACTATTCTGGATATGAGGAGATGAAGAGTCGGTACGATAATCTGATTTCTGTGTGGGATACCCTTATTTCCAAGAAGATGGAGTATATCGACATTGACTATGGCGTAGAAGCACAGAAAGCGGCCGATGAAGCGGCTAAGTTGGTTGAAACGCAGATACAGCGTCAACGCCAATTGGCAAACATGCTGGCGGGAAGTGGAGCAAGCATAGGTTCGCATTCATTAGGCTATAGGATCAACGACCGCATGACCCAAAATGACTGGACCAATTTATCGGACTTGGTAGGACAGCGGGTAAGTGGAATCAATGATGTGTTGTCTCTTGATGCGGATGTTATCGGTAAAGTGCTGCAAGATGAAAAATTCGTGTCTGTACTTACGACGGTTAATTCAGACTTTATTGAGTATATCCAGAACATTGAGAAATACGGAGAGCAGCTGGAAGAGATTGCAGAGAAAGAGAAGGAAGTATTTACCGGTATTAGTCTTGACTCTTTTGAGGACAGTTTTGTTGATATGCTTTCCGACCTGGATGCAAAGAACGAGGATTTTGCCGAAAACTTCGAGGGATATTTACAGAAAGCAATCTTTTCGTCCTTGGTCGCTAATCAGTATAAGGATCGGATTAAGAAGTTGTATGATTCATGGGCAAAGTATGGGGAAAGTGGTAATCAGTTGACTGCAGATGAAGCACAGAATCTTAGAAATGAATATCAGGATATTGTGAATGACATGCTGGAGCAACGTGAACAGATTATGAAGGATTTTGGGTGGGATTCTTCATCCTCTTCTTCTGAACAAACTGCTTCAAGCCGTGGATTTGGGACAGAAATGACGCATGAAGACGCCGGTGAACTTAACGGACGTTTCACAGCCTTGCAAATGACAGGAGAAGAAATAAAGATCCAGAATCAACAACAGACGATTGCCATTACAGAACTTAGAGGCTCTATCACAGCATTGACAACGCAGACACAAAGTATGCATGACATAGCTGATGAGACTAGGACAATTCTGGCTAATTCGTATATGGAACTACAAGAGATTCGGGAAAATACCGGAGAATCAGCAAAGTATTTGAAAGACATAAAGGCGGACATCGCGGTAGTAAAACAAAATACAGCAAAATTATGATAGGGGATTTATATATAAACAGTCAGGACGCATGGGGACAATGGAAGGTTGCTATGGGAGATGGCTTCATCGGAAACCTTCTTCTTCCTGCCGGTAATAAGGATTTTATTGAGAATGAGAGCCGCCTTGAACATGGTAAGAGGATAATTTATAATAATCCTAAAGTAGACAGCCGGGAAGTGACATTAACATTTAATATTCACGGAGACAGTGAATCAGAATACCTGAGCAATTACAAGAAATTTGTGGAGGTATTACAAGCAGGAAAGGTGACGGTCAGAGTCCCCAAGATTGATATGACGTTTATTTTAGTTTATAAAAAGTCAACAAGTTTTGCTTTGAGCCGTTCCCGGATGAACAGTAAATTATCTGTCAAATTTGAGGAACCAAATCCAAAAGACAGGGAATAAACAAACATTCTCTTGATTGTTTCAAATGGAAGTTCTGATTTTTAGGGCTTCCATTTTCTATTGTTGAACTTTGGGATATGATTGACATCAAAGACATATCCGGGAAGTTAAAGTTACAGGTTCTTGAATTAGAAGGGTCAGTTCATCGTTTTGAATTGATGAAGGAAGATTATATCCTGTTGAAATTTTCAGAAGAAGATCCTGTTTATTTTGACATAGGTGATTATGTTGAGACAGAAGAAGGGTGTTTCTATGTAACAGAACCGGTATATCCTGTATTCAATACATCTACTTCCGGATATGACTATGAATTGAAACTTGAATCCCATTATTACAGATGGAAGAACCATATTCTTTTTTATGATCGTCAAGGAAACAAAGAGGCATCTTGGAGCTTGACACGTGCCCCAGAAGCCCACTTGGGTATAGTCGTTTCAAATCTTCGTTCATTGGGATTTACCTACAATGGAAAAGAGTATCAAGCAGTCGTTGATAGTACTGTCAATGGCGAAGCCAAATTCGTACAGTATGAAAATACGAACATAATTGATGCTTTGACGAAAATGGCTGAAGCTTGGGACTGTGAATGGTGGGTCGATGGTGATAAGATTTATTTGGGGAGACTGGAATATGGCGATCCTGTAGATTTGGAGATAGGCAAAGAGATATATTCGATGAGCCGTAGCCAGAGTCAGGATATTTATGCGACACGCTTGTATGTTTTCGGCTCAACCCAAAATATACCTTCTGATTATCGTCAAGGGGAAAGCGGAATCGTAGTGGAGGGGGTAGTGCAAAAGCGGCTTATGCTGCCGGAAGGTACGCCTTACATTGATGTGGTAGAAGGTCTGAAGGAAGAACAGGTTATTGAATCGGTTGTCGTTCTGGAAGAAGTGTATCCTAAACTTATAGGTACGATCTCTTCTATTAAGACAGTTGAACGTACAACGGGTGAGGGAGAGGAATCAGAAACCTTTATTGCATATCAGTTCACGGATGAAAGCTTTACGTTTTCCAAGGAGTATATTATACCGGGTGAGACCCTGAAGCTTCAATTCCAGACAGGCCCGCTTGCCGGTATGGAATTTGAGTTAAGTTTTAATCCTGATGAATTACCGGAAGAGAATCCGGATTCACAGGTGTTTGAAATTGTCCGAAATCAGAATTATGGACAATGGTTACCTAAAGAACCTCTTATACCTGGAGTCGGTAACCAATATTCCTTACTGAATTTTGATACGAAGTATGTAAGCGATGCACTGATACCGAAGGCCGAACAGGAGCTTTTGGAAAAGGGGCTTGCACTAAAGGATAAGATGGTGTCAGACCCATCTACTTACAACTGCGTAATAAATTCCTATCTAGCTTCGGGCTATGACGAAAACAACGGAACACTGAATCCGGAAAAGTCATTAGACCTGAAAGCCGGTCAAAAGGTCAACCTAAAGAACCCTGCCTATTTTAAAGATGGGCGTGTCACACGTGTCATAGGTTTTGAAAAGAAACTGGATTATCCGTATGACAGCCCTTCTTATACGATTGGTGAGACTGCCGCTTATTCCCGTTTGGGAGAATTGGAGCAAAAGATAGACAGTATCCAACTAGAAGGTAACACGTATGTGAATCAAGGAGGTGGCGGATCAGGTTTTTATGTGATCAAAAAAGACGATCCGACGGCTGCAAGTGATGAAAATGTATTCTCTGCCCTGCGTACCTTATATGAGATCAACAAGTTGAAGGTTGATGTGAACGACATGTTCTTACGTAAGGATATAAATGATACAGCCCACGGTATAATCCTTTTTGACAAAAAGATCGGTTCATCAGTTTATTTGGAAGGCTGGGATGGCAAAGGCTGGGAGATAGAGGAAACAGGAGCGGCCGAACTGGAATCTTTGTGTGTGCGTTCAGATATATTTGTAAAGAACCGTATAGGTTCAGATACATTTGTTTCAGGATTTCCAAACGGTTTTGGCTGGGATTTGTCGCCATACAAGCGTATCAATGCCGCTGAGGTTGAAGAAACAAAATACAGACTGGAGATAGATGATATTGTTGTAAGGGGAAAACTTCGCGTGTTCGAAATGATCATATCTCAACTTCGTGGCGAGAATGACAATGTGATCTTTGCCGGCATGATGAAGGTGGACCATTACGATAAGGCATCGAAACGAATCTATCTTGATACGGACGAAGGAGTGATTTATAACCCGTTTCGTTCCGGCGACATCTTGATGGTACAGCGTTTCGGCGGACTACCATCGGCTGGAAACAATTACAATGTTATCAAACAGTACGAGCTGCGGGTAACAGATGCCGGTGTCGGAAGCCTTACGGATGGCGAAAAGCGTTTGGACTGGATCACATTCTCCAATTTCGTAGGAGACCTGGAAGAGATTGCGGAAGGCGATGTCTTGACGCGCGTTGATAGCGTTACGGACTCAACAAGAAAAGGTGTTGTTAAGATTACCACCATAGACGAAATAGGCGCGCCGTATATTGATGTCGTATATGGCATGAAAACCGATCCGGAGAACGCAACAAAGGCCCGCATGGGAAATTTGACCGGTATTCGCACAAAATCAGGTATTGACCTGACCGGAGTTTGGGGTATATACGGTAATGGGGCCTATTTCGAAAACTCGACTTACATACTTGATAATGGTAATACGGTAGAACAGGAATTTTCTGTCCTAAATGGCAAGCTTGAATCCACTATCGGGGAGATTCGTAATGACATGTCGCTGGAATCCGGAAATATCCTTGTCAATTCTACTTTTAGCCAGAACATGAACTATTGGGAGGCCGGAGGCACAGTTCATTTCTTAGCTTTCTCCGGTGTGTTCCTGATAGCCAACGGAGAGTTCATGGCTGAAAAGGATGCGATAGCTGACATTTATCAGGACGGAAACCGGAACGTGCTCCGCATACGGAGATCGAACGTTATCCAGAAAAATGAGGTCATGGATATACCGGTGCATGAAGAAACGGAAGAGGGTGAATATACCTATTCGTTCTCTTTCTACTATAAGGTTCTTACATCTGGAACGCTTACTGCCGGTATAGAAGGAAGCGACTTGTATGTGAATGAATCGCTTTCTCCTACGGAAGACTATGTAAAGATGGGTCATGTCGGTAAATGGAACGAAACTGGAGATTTCAAGATCGCCTTTACAGGAGAGATTCTTATCTATGGAGTATCATTGTTCAATGATGCGTTAGCGGATGCAGAGATAAGATTGCAGACGCAAATTACGCAGAATGCTGAAGCTATCAAGTTGACAGCCTCTAAAGAGTATGTTGATTCGGAGACTGGCAAGATTTATACAAAATACGATGCTGAGTTCAAAGTAACGGCTGAACAGATTAGTCAAAGGGTTACAAAGGAAGAGTTTGATTCAGAAACAGGAAAGTTGGAACAGAAATTTCAAACATCTCTTTCCCTCAAAGCAGACATAGCTGAACTGAATGCATTCCATGATGAGTATGATGAATTTGAAAATCTTGTGCGTCGTGATTATGCAACGCAACAATGGACATCAACTCAAATACAAACGGAGGTTGGTACTTATGTGGATGGAGAGCTGCAAAATTATACCACCATAACACAGACCTCTCAAATGATTCAGGCGAAAGTGGAAGGACTGGCATCTATGACAGAAGTAGAACAAGCCTTGGATTACTTCCAGATTCAGGTCAACGAGAAGATAGAAGACGTTGAAGGTGCTTTCTATAAATTTGATTCAACCCGTATGATGTTGAACCGTCGTATAGAGACCGGTACAGGTAGTAGCACTTCAAACTTTACCTGCCAGGCGGGAATGTCTCCAAACCGAGGTGATAATGTAGCTTTTTGGGCGGGTGGAACCTATTCTCAAGCAGTCAGCAACACAGCAAAGTTGGTTTTGCGTCATGATGGATCTGGTTTTTTGGCCGGGAATAACATTAGTTGGACTACTACAGGGGATGCTACTTTTACGGGGAAGATACAAAGTACCAGTAATGGGAACCGTATAATTATTGACCCATCCAGTAGAAGTCTAAAATTTACAAATTCATCTAATTATTTAGCTGGAGAGATTTTATTTAACTCAAATACAGAATATCAACCATACCCAGAAATCAATCTTTATTTAAGAAATCCTAGTACTGGAGCAGTTGTTAGGCGAACTTCATTACAAGGAGGTGGACTTTTATTTTATGAAGGTACAAGCCAAACTCCTTTTGCAAGTTTTACTGGAGGGGCACTTAGGCTTGGAGATATTGGGACAACAGATCCTCATGTAAAAGGGGCTGTTTGGCGCGATGGAACGACATTGAAAATATCAAATGGTTAAACATAAAAAGTTGGAAGTTATGAAAGTAAATTTGAATCAGAAGTTTAAAAACATGTTTGGCAATGAAGTCACTAAAGATGATACAATTAAAGTATCAATCGCCAAGGCTTTATTTTCCGGAGTGGGAATAGGTAACAGTGATGATGAAAAATTCGCAGCTTATAAACTGTGTAACCGTCTTATAAACGAAAAAGAGGACGAAATGGAATTTGATAAGGATGAAAGAAAACTTATTCTTTCTGCTGCTTGCGCCAGCCTTGTACCAGGCGCATACGGTCAAGTTAGAGAACTTTTAAGTAATGGAGAGGAATAATATGGCTACAAAATTATCAAGTATTACACGCACCTCATATAAAAGTGAAGTTGGCGATATGGAGCTTAGTTATAACATTTCTCAAAACACAGGAGAGAATCTTTGTAATGTTTATGCCTCTCTAAAGAAAGGTGATAAGAAGTTAGGAAATCTCAGCCGTACATCCGATGGAGAGATTAATACAAGTATATCCTCTTCCGTATCAGACGAGGATATAGTCCGTGTCATCACTACGTTCCTGAGTGACGCAAAACAGATTATGGATGAATTAAATGTAAATTAAACGAATCATGGCAGCAGGAGACATTATATTATCGGACGGTACGACTATCACACTGGAAGATTTACAAAAGATAGCGGCGGAAACGAAAAAGATTCTTGCTGCTGAATCAAAAGAACTGAGCCAGTATGAAGAGGTTAGTTCTTTGTCGAACTTGACATCCCTTCCTGGAATATTCCAAAGCGGATCAACAATGAAGTTGGTCCGTGTGGCTCTTTCTGTATTGAAAGGTATAGACGGGAAAACCGTGGAATTGTCAGCTTCTTCTACAGCTATCCAATGGAGGTATGTCGGAGAATCAGAATGGAATACACTTATTGATATAGCCTTGTTAAAAGGTGACAAAGGTGATGCCGGTGAAAAAGTTGTCTTACGTAAAGGCGAATCAGGTATTGAGTGGAAATACGAATCAGAAGAGGATACTGCGTATAAGGCATTAGTATCAATGGATGATATCAAGCTGAAGTATTCAGATTTAAGTGAGGCAGACAAAGCTGAACTTACCAAGAAACCTATTTTGGCGACAGTCAATGCACAGTCAGGCAGTACACCATCTGGAAGTTTTGCGTCAGATGGAGAGGATGAAAATGGTAATCCGAAATATATTCTGAATCTTACAGTACAAAAAGGAGATAAGGGTGAACCTCCAGTATTTGAAGTGGGATCAGTGACAACGGGTCTGCCAAGCTCAGAAGCTTCTGTCGAATTAACTCCAAACGGAGAAACACCTGAGGGGAATCCGAAGTATATAATGAATATCTCGATCCCAAAAGGAGAGCCGGGTCAAAATGGAGAAGGTAGTGGTAATGTGTATGCTACAGAAACAGGATTGGAAGCCGGTAAGACATATTTATTCAGACCGAGTGCTCCAAACTCAGCGAGTGGTACATTTGTTTTGTATGAAGCACCTGACACTTCTAATTTTGTCACTTCGGAAAAATTGACAGAGGAGCTCGAGAAAAAGCAAGATTCTGGCGATTATATATTGGATGCTCCTTCTGACGATAAACAATACGCGCGAAAGAATGGAGAATGGGAAGAAGTTAAAGCAGGAGATACTGTTACAAAGGAATCAATAGAGAAGGTCCTTACAGGTAATATCGAATCTCATACGCATAATTCTACCTATGAATATACAGAGTTTGAAACAGATGTATGGGATGGTTCCACAATATCTGAAAGTTTACAGGGAACAGGTACGAAAGATGATCCGTATTTGATTCAAAGTTGTGCGGATCTTCTATTCATGAGATCAGACACTAATTTTTTATCTGACACTGAAAATATTAAGTTTGTCAGAATAACAAAATCATTAGATTTTAATAATCACACATTGCCGAGCATATCTAATGAAAATGACGGGTATTTAACGGATATTGATGGCTGTAATGTTATAATTTCAAACTATATATCAGATGGTACTATTGGTATTTTTGGCAATTTATTAGGGTCTTTTATACACAATATAAATTTTATAGGCTTTACTATAAATGTAGATGTATCAACATATAACAGCCAAGGTGGGCAACAAATCAATGCTTATACAGGTAACGACACTTCTGCAGTGCTATATAACAATTTGGTAAAAGGAAAACTAATTTTTAATGGTAACTTAGAAAAAGATCTTAGTAGTAGTATTTACATATTCAGCGATTTTGCTGTAATGTTTACCCCGCAAATTATTCCTCTAATGATTCAAGATTACTATAATAATAACGACCTTTATTTTGGCTCGGAAATTACGATAGAGGATAATACCATTAAAAATGGATTCAAAATAATGTTTTCCCCTGCTGTGATTAGCATGCTTAATATGGCAGGAGTAGAAGGTTTAGAATCAAAAAATATCTATGGATATGATAATTCTTACAGTAATGCATCAGGATTATTAGAAGATGGATCGATTATAACTGATGGAAGTGATTTGGAAATAGTCATTCAATATGGATACGCCCCAACCCCTACTGATAAGCTCTATATTAATAGAGATAAGGCGTCAGGGGTTGTATATATTTCTCCAGAAGAAATCGCTTCTTTTGAAATACCACTTTTAAAGACAACAGAAGAGATGTTAAGCGACTCCTTTGTTGAAGAATTAAACTCGAAATTTTCATCTCCTGTATTTGTAAAAGATAAAAACGGAGGTACCCCTGTATTAGCTCCAAAGAACGCAACAATAAAGTATGACGGATATGTAAAGCAGAGTGAATTTGAAGAGTTTAAAGCTAAGATTAATATTTCGCCAGTTAATCCAGAAAGTCCATTTGTTGATATCGAGTTTATAGCAAGTTTTTTCCCTGAGCATAATTCTACTGTTGAGTTAACGCAAGAGCAATACGACACAATTCATAAAGAATTAATTAACGGAAAAATATTGCGTATAAAGGCAATGTGCGGAATATTTTTTGGTACATCAAATTTATTTATAGGACCTGCTTCTGGATCTGATATAGATAAGGAAGAGTATCAAAAAACATCAGAGTGCTTTGTGAACATTTTGGTCGGAGATGCAAATGCTATAATTAATGAGGATAATAATATCAGTGAAGGAGTTACGAATCAACTTTTTACAATAAAAATTTCTAAAACTGCGAATGAGACCGGTAAGCATATAGCGACTTTTTACAAAGCCAAAGATTTAGTTTCTTCTGATGAAGTTACAGCTGTTAAAAAGCTCACACAATCAGAATATGATGGGCTTTCCACTAAAAAAAGTTCAACTTTATATTTAATCGTAGAGTAAAGACATGGGATTACATCTAGGAAATTCAGGAATAAAAAAGGTGTATCTTGGAAATAATGAAGTGTCCAAGATATATTTGGGCCCTGATTTGGTGTATCAAAATAGACCTATTGGTATACCAATAGAGGGATCTCCAAATGGGGCGTATATACTAAGAACTGATAATTTGCTTTATAGCGGAGAATTATGGAATTCTAAATGGAATAACGAAGTTGTTGGAATTGCTGTTATTGATTCTAAACATCCTAATGGTGGATTTGTGATTAGTAAGGATGACGACTATGTAAAACGAAAGTATGGCGCAGAAAAACAAATTTCTGGCGTACCTGCTCCAGAAAACTCTGACGCTGCAAAAGAGGTATATGATGGAGAATTATATACTGATAAAATAATTGAACAAGATTCTACCGCAGAAGCGGCTATTTATTGTAGGAATTATATATTTCCAAACGGTAAAAGAGGTTACTTAGGATCTTCAGGTGAATGGTGGTTAGCTGCGATAAATAAAGAACTAATTAGTACCTGTTTGTCTAAAATTGGAGGTTCTGAATTTTATGTAGAGTCAGGCTACCCTTATATTAGTTCAACACAAAAAAGTTTAGGAGGATATTACCATTTTTGTTATGCGATGTATTGGGAAGGTCCAGTATTAGATTCCTCATTAAAAAGAAGAGAATCCCATAATCGTCCTTTTTGCTCATTAAATTAAGGAATTATATGCAATGAAAGTAATCTACAACAAACTAATCCCGTTTAAGCCGTTCGTAGCAATTAATCTGTTCGGCTTTGTATTTGCCAGGAAAGAGGATAAGCCGTTATACGAGCGAACTCTAAACCATGAGCGTATTCACATAGAGCAAATGAAGGAGATGCTTTACATCTTCTTCTACCTGTGGTATCTGATAGAGTGGATAGTGAAGCTATTCATATATGGGAAGAAGTCATACGACAATATATCTTTTGAAAGAGAGGCATACCAGTATGATCGATATGCTGACTATGTGTATTGCAGGAAAAGATTTTCATGGATAAGACTATTATAATGTTTCACCTTTTAAATGTTTAGGTTATGAAAAAGATTGTTTTGGTTATGAGCATGTTGATGCTCTTTGTATGTGGTGCATTCGCACAAACAGAAGTAAGTAATGAGGGGACTCAAATTATTCTTGATCTTTCCACATTTACTGGTATCGTTGCTGTAATCTCATCCGTAGTGACACAGATCTTCAAGCTGATTCCTGCTATCGATGGCAGCAAGATTGCAAAGATTGGTATTTCGGTAGCTGTCGGTATAGTGGTATGTATGCTTTCCTGGTTGCTTAAAGTATCCGAACCGCTTGCTGGACTTATCTGGTGGCAGACATTGATATATGGAGTTGCTGCCGGATTATCCGGATGTGGATTTTATGATTTGGTAAAGGTTGTTTGGGAATTGTTTAAGCCGAAAGATGAAGTAATTCATTTGGATTAAGTTTTAGGTAGTTTAGGTTATCAATTGGGCGGTGTGACAGGCCGCCCTTCATTAGAAAAACATGGAACAGACAGAAGCAGCATTACAGGTAGCAAAAGGCATTAGCGAATATGGGATCTTGGTGGTCATAGCAGCTTTTTTCCTCGTATTCGCCATAGGAGTATTAGTGTGGAACATGGTATCTTACAAGAATCTGACAGAACGTATCTTTACTGAATTTGGTGAGAAGATTACTGATGTACAGGAGAAGGCAAATAAGAATCTCGAAACCATGGTTGATATTGCAGAAGGTTTGATTCCGGAAACACAGCTCCGGATAAAAAATACCAGCAATGTCTATTTTGACTTGGCCACAGAAAAGGTTTGCCGATTGATTAAGAGAGTTCGGGAAGAAAATCATATTGCAGACAGAGAGGCTACAGCCCAGAAGATACGTACATTACTCACGAATCTGTATCAGGATAGGAATAGTCGGTTTGATAGCTATCATTATCGTGGTAAGCGGCTATCTGAATATACGAATCCGGATTGGGTGGAATGGGTGGCCAAGGTAGTAGAAGGAGAGCTCTATAATGAATCAGGAGCCAACAACAAACGTGCATTCACGAATGTTTCTGCTGTTTATGAGAATATCAAGTTAGATTTTTATCATCGGTTAAATGGTTGAGAAAATGAGAAAGATTAATCGCAAAATAAATTTGATCGTGATCCACTGCTCGGCGACCCGTGTCGATAAGGATTACACGCCGGAACAGTTGGAACGTGACCACAAGGCCCGTGGATTTAACTCTGCTGGGTATAATTTCTATATACGTAAGAACGGCGAGGTCGTACCGATGCGCCCGCTGGAACTTATTCCGGCCCACGTAACAGGGTACAATAAAAATTCGATTGGTATCTGCTACGAGGGTGGTTTGGATGCTGATGGTAATCCTGATGATACCAGGACGGATGCGCAGCGGAGTGCCATCGTGGAATTATTGCTTAAACTGGTAGCGCAGTTTCCGGACAGCCGCATCTGTGGTCACCGTGACCTATCACCTGATCTGAACGGTGACGGGAAGATCACACCTAACGAATGGACCAAGATGTGTCCTTGCTTCGATGCGGAAGAGGAATATAAGAATATTTGAAGTTATGAAAGCTTGGCAAGCTATACTCATCATATTGTTAACTGCAATAATATGTTCCGTAATTGGTTTCGGCTATGGGCGACAGGGAACATGTGGTTTCACGCCTGTAGCTGATACCGTCCGCATCCGTGATACGGTTCGCGACAGTATCCCTTATCCCGTGATCGAGACCGTCGTGCAGGAAGTACCAGAACTCTTCCCTGTCTATATAACCTTGGGTGGTGACACGATCCATGATTCGATCTATATCCCTGTCCCTATAACGCAGAAAGAATACCAAACCGAAAATTACCGTGCCTGGGTATCCGGCTATAAGCCGTCATTAGATAGCGTATGGGTATATCCGGAAACCAAGATCATCCGAGAGAAACCACGTAGATGGGGTATCGGTGTGATAGCTGGTTATGGAATCGGGCGGAATGGTTTGTCTCCTTATGTTGGTGTAGGAGGATATTGGAGGGTGTGGTAGGATTTGTTAAAACTGTGCATATTTATCTTAATATAGAAAGATTTGATTAATTTTGACGAGAAATATTTGTAAGTTTATAGACTTTGAGTTTTTTGCATGAAATCAATACTGTTGAACTAAAAAATAATAGCGCCATGAAAGATAAGTATATTTATAAGTTGGTTAATGTTTTTTTTGACAAAAGGGGTAATATTGTGTATTGCTTTATTAATTTTAAGGGTGTTAACTTTTATTCTTTCAGAGAATAATTCCGGAGAAAAGAATAAACAAGACGTTTCAATAGTGGATGAAGTTTGCGGACAATTAATACCAATTGATTTTTTGAGGATATTTATTGTAGTTTTATTGGTTCTTGTAGTTTTATTGGGGCTTCTGTTTTTATGTTGTTTTATATGTAAAAAAATAAAAAAAAATATGTGCGAAAATAATCAAGAAGAAAATGAAGATCTACGAAATATTAACCTTAAAATTGATGGCCTAAAAAAAGATGTTGAATATCTTAAAACTATGATAAGTACAAAGAAATATGACAATAATGATAAAGATAATAATGGAATCAGTGTGAGTGTTAATGTAAATGGGAAAGATTACTAATGCTGTTTTTGTATGGGTTGTAAATTTTAATTCTGTTGAATTATATGCTTTTATATCTTAATCAATTGTCGATAAATTCCCCTGTCTTGCTTGCTTTCTTTGTTGCAATATTAGGGAGTGTCTTGTTTTATCATTTTTACACAAGGAGAAATGTGAAAGAAATAGAGACAAGAATGACTACATTGTATGTAGTTATATCAATAGTAGTTATAGTTTCCATTAGTATATTCATTTTGACGTTTGGTTCTGAAGAATTTCGTAATAAGGAGTTCATTCTGGGGCGTTTTAGTACTGAAATGTCTGATTGGGGAAATTTTGCCACTTGTTTAACGTCTGTTTTTACGGCAGTATCTGTTATATTGGCATATAAAGCATTCATGGGACAACAGATGCAATTAAGAAGAGCTTCTTTTGATTCCTTGTTTACTCAATTAATGTCTCAACATATATTTTTATATCAAAAAATAAAAAGTGGAGAGAATGGAAACGTAGATATATTTAGATATTATTTTACTAGATTAAAGGATACAAAAGAACTCTACATCTGCGAATTGTGGAAGAGTTATTGTTATTATCAGCCGGTGGACAAGGATGTAAGACTTGAAAGTTATGAGAATTTGAAGAATTATTTCAAGTTTATATATAATGAAATCAGTCTTATCCAATCGTATGAATCTGTTAAAATATTGAATAAGAAGTTAGCTAAAAAATATGTCTTGTTGATTCAGGCTCATATGAATAATTATGAGCTGTTATGCTATTTGATTAATCTTATTGATTATTATGAACGTACAAATCACTCAAATAAGAAGTATCTTGAGTTCTTGAAAAAGTATGATTTTTTTAAGGATTTAAATCAAAGTATCTATTTTGAAGATAGCGTTCGAAAGTTGAAGGATGGGTATCCGAATTGTCCGATATTTTAATCTGTCCCAAATATTGGAAGTGTGAAATAAGTGATGCCTTACATTATTTTCTCTGTAAAACTCATCGTCAAGGAACGGTCAGTCCAAGAGACGAGACCAACTGTCTAGAGTATATAGGAAGGTATGCCAAGTAAAGCCAGCCGTCCCAGCTTGTCAGTTAGGACGGCTTAGGCAACTTAATTATTCCACAGGTTTACTTATCCCCATCTCATCATCACATCCTGTTTGAGCTCAATACAATCTTGGTATTTTGCCGGGTTGTTCACGTAGTCAATCACACGAGTTATAGCCATGTCTGCCTGCTTTTGTCTGACTTTTGTGTAATATCGGATAATTCCCTTGGATTTGTCTGAGTGCCCGAGGCAATAGTCTATGATTCCATCAGGAATACCTATTTCACTGGCATATTGTGCAAACGATTTGCGGGCAGAATAGTAAACGACTTTCTCCGTTATCCCAAGTTCCTTGGCCAGTGCAGCCAGCGATCTGGTAAGATATCTGGAAAAGTTTGGATATGAGAATTTATACCCAAAGTCAAGTTTACCTGTATTTCTGTTTATCCATTTCTTGATGATTTCTTTTGCGGCTCTAGGAATAGTAAAGGAGATTGTATTTTTCCCCTGTGTTGTTGTTCTTGTTTTCTTCCGCACATATTCCAGAACCTCTATATTTCTGAAATCAATGGAAAGTAAATCTACCAGATTGATTCCACCAAGATAGAAAGACAGACAAAACAGATCATGGGCAACTTTGAATTTCTTTTCTGTTGGTTGCGCCATTCTGATCTTGTTGAATGACTCCAGAGAGATATCAATCTCCCTGGTAGGGGATGACGGAATTTTGAAGTTGATGAAAGGATGAACTTCATACTTGACGATCCTTCTTTTGATTCCCTTATTAATGATTGTTTTGGTTTGCCGCATTAGCATGCTGTTTGTCGTATCTCCAATGCCTTTCTTGATTCGTAAGAACCTAGAATATCCTTCAATCAGTTCGGGAGTAATATCCGCAAGAAGGATGTTGCCTTTGACAAACTCGGAGAAATAACGGTTGTTTCTTTCAATCATTTTAGAATATCCAATACTACCAGCCTCTTCGAGCTCTTTAACGTATTCCAGACTGACGGCTTGGAATGTGGCCGATTCTTCTTCTCGCATTCCGTTGACAAGTATTTCCCGCAGTTGCTTGCAGTCATATAGGTTGGGGTGTTTGATAGCATCTAGCTTTTCCTGATATTCATTGAGCAGGTTTCTTAGCTTTTTATTCAAGACGGCCGCATCAGGCCGCTTTACAACCTGTCCATTTTTGAACTGGGCTTCCGAGTCAATGATGAATCGGGTGATGATGTACGAAGTCTCATGTTTATGGCAAACGGCTACTCTTATTTTGTGTCTGCCATCTTTGAGAACTTTTGCTTTGAAGATTGTTAATTTTAGAGTCGCCATAAAGATTAAAAATTTTAGGATACGCAAAGGATACGCGGAAATGTCCAAAACTGGACAAAATATCCTTTTTTTAATCTATTTGTGGAGAATTTCTTGAAAGAAAAAACGGAAGAAAATAAGCTAATAATCAATAACTTAAATTCTTCCGTCTGACGTGATCGGGCTGGGATTCGAACCCAGGACCCACAGCTTAGAAGGCTGTTGCTCTATCCAGCTGAGCTACCTGACCATCCTTTTCAAATGCGTTGCAAAGGTAGGCATTTTATTTGAATATACAAATATTTATCCCGCTTTTTTTGTCGCTATTGAGTAAGTATAAAACAAACTCCTTATTTATCAGCGCATTATTGATAGGAGAGAAGTTGATCATGGTGCAATCAGACTTCTCTCCCGCATATTGTTTATTCCCACGGAGTCAATGTGACATTGCGGAACTGGATCGGGCCGCCTTCGCTTTGCAAGCCGATATGACCTTCTTTCACCTTGTTTGTTCCGGTATTTTGATATACGCCATTAACATATACCGTGATCACACCGTCTTTGACGAAGATGTTGGCTTCGTTCCATTCTCCAGCTTTCACTTCGCTTGATTGGGTATGTTTCTTAACAACAGGAAAGGCCGGGCGAGGCTGTCCTGGTTTGTTCTGGTATTCAGCCAGGTCGGATCCACCCAACAAGACAAAGTCGCCTGCATCGCCGGCATGCAGCTGGCATTCGATTCCGTTCGGGAACGGGCTCTTCAAGTCTTCGATCAGCAGGAAGATACCGCTGTTGGCTTCTTTGCCGTCGGGCCATCTCCATTCCACATGCAGTTTGTAGTTACTGTATTTCTGCTTGGTGTACATGTAACCAAAAGGCTGACCGGCGATCTGAATGAGGCCATCTTTAACGGAAAAGACCTGTTCTGCCGGAGTTGAGTTTTTGTCGACGATGAATTCCCAGTTCGACAAATTCTTCCCGTTGAATAATTTTTCAGTTTTCTGAGCCTGCACAGTCAGACTTCCCATCAGGGAAATGCCTGCAATGCCTAAAATTGCTAATTTTCTTTTCATGGTTCTATATCGTTATGTTTGTTATGGATTAATCGGCTATTAACTTACGATAGCGAACGCGTTTGGGCTCTTCGTACCCCGACTGCTTGCGTTTGTATTCTTCGTATTCAGAATAACTTCCTTCGTAGAATACCACATTTGAGTTTCCTTCGAAGGAAAGGATGTGCGTACAGATGCGGTCGAGGAACCAGCGGTCGTGCGATACGACGACGGCACAGCCGGCAAAGTTTTCCAATCCTTCTTCCAGGGCTCTCAGCGTATTGACGTCGATGTCGTTGGTCGGCTCGTCGAGCAGCAAGACGTTGGCTTCGGCTTTCAGGGTAAGAGCCAGATGCAAGCGGTTCCGTTCACCACCAGACAGAACGCCACACAGCTTTTCCTGGTCGGCTCCGGCGAAATTGAATTTCGACAGATAAGCGCGGGCATTGATTTCCTTTCCTCCGACGCGGATAAACTCGTTGCCTCCGGATACAACCTGATAGACCGATTTCTTCGGATCGATGTCTTTATGCGTCTGGTCGGCATAACCGATGCGCACGGTGTCGCCTACTTCGAAAGAGCCGTTATCAACTTGTTCCTGCCCCATGATGAGCTTGAAGAGAGTTGTCTTTCCGGCGCCGTTCGGACCAATGACACCAACAATGCCATTCGGCGGCAGGGTGAAGTTGAGATCATCGAACAGCAGCTTGTCGCCAAAGGCTTTGGCCACATGATGTGCTTCGATGACCTTGTTGCCCAGACGCGGACCGTTCGGGATGAAGATTTCCAGCTTGGCTTCGCGTTCTTTCTGGTCTTCGTTCAGCAACTTCTCGTACGAGTTCAGGCGCGCCTTTCCTTTGGCCTGGCGTGCCTTGGGAGCCATATTGATCCATTCCAGCTCGCGTTCGAGTGTCTTGCGTCGTTTGCTGGCCTGCTTTTCTTCCTGAGCCATGCGTTTGGTCTTCTGTTCCAGCCACGAAGAATAGTTTCCTTTCCAGGGAATGCCTTCGCCGCGGTCTAATTCCAGAATCCAGCCGGCCACGTGGTCGAGGAAGTAGCGGTCGTGGGTGATACAAATCACCGTGCCGGCATATTGCTGCAGGTGCTGCTCCAGCCAGTCGATAGATTCGGCATCGAGGTGGTTGGTCGGTTCGTCGAGTAACAACACATCGGGTTGCTGCAGAAGCAGACGGCAAAGCGCTACACGGCGGCGTTCGCCTCCCGATAACGTATCAACAAGCTGATCTTCGGGCGGACAGCGCAGAGCGTCCATGGCCCGTTCGAGTTTGGTATCGAGGTTCCAGGCATCTGTCGCGTCGATCTTGTCTTGCAGTTCAGCCTGGCGGGCAATAAGTGCGTCCATCTTGTCCGGATCTTCCAGCACTTCCGGATCGCCGAACCGTTCGTTGACTTCCTCGTATTCTTTTAAGATATCAACGATCTCCTGTACACCTTCCTGTACGACTTCTTTTACTGTCTTTCCCGGTTCCAGATGCGGGTCCTGTTCCAGATATCCGACGGAATAACCGGGCGAGAAAACCACTTCTCCCTGATAATCCTTGTCGAGTCCGGCAATGATTTTCAACAGGGTTGATTTTCCTGAACCGTTTAATCCGATGATTCCGATTTTGGCTCCGTAGAAAAAGGAAAGGTATATGTTTTTCAATACCTGTTTTTGCGGAGGATAGACTTTGCTCACTCCGACCATCGAGAAAATAATCTTCTTATCGTCTGCCATAGATTAGCTTTTGTTGGTAAAATGATTTTATCGCATCAAAAATAAGCAAAGTTTTCAATCTTTACAAGCTGGTTTCTGCTTTTCCCGCCTGAGAACGAAAACAGGCAGATAAAGATAGATGCCGATTACCGACATGATGAGTCCGCCGATCGTCCCGGCTGCCAGCGGAAACCAGAAGGCTTCTTTCTCGTCGCCGATCATGAACGGGATAAAACCCAGGATCGTTGAGATGACGGTCAGGAAGATCGGTGTGATCTTGGCATTCCAGGCTTTCTGATAGGCGCGGATGGGCCGCATCCGCGGGAAGCGCTCGCGAATCTGGTTGTACTCGTTCAGAATATAGATACTGGCATTGACCGTGATACCGCACAGCAGGACGAAAGAGGCAAATCCGCCCTGGTCGAAGTTCAGCTTGAACCAGTAGAAGGTGAGGAAGACGCCGATGTAGGAAATCGGGATGACGAAGAGGATCGCCAACGGCTGCTTCAGCGAGTTGAAGAGGATGCTCGTGGTGAAGAAGATGATGACGATGATCAGGAACAACAGCAGATATTGCTTGTTGTCGTCGTTTCCCCACGTCCAGTAGCTGCTTTCCACCTTGGCCGTGTAGCCCATGGGCAAGATCTTCTGGAAGTCCTTGACGATGTTCTTCTGGATTTTCTGTCCCTGGTTGCTCGACCCGATGTATTCGTATTGCAGACAGAGGCGATACTGCTGGTTGATCTTGGCAATCTGCTGCGGCATCTGACCTTTCTCGACAGTCGCCAGATCAGAGAGCTTGAAGTATTTATCTCCGATACGCTGGGGCAGAAACTGCATGTTCCAGATATCATATTCCTCAGATTGACGGGAAGAGAGGCGCAGGCTTTCCATTTCATTATCGACCAGGATGGTTCCGGCATAGATATTCTTCCCGAAAACCGGATTGACCGAGGCGAACAGCTCGATCGGCTGAATGGCTTCTTGCGCCATCCGGGCTTTGTTCAGGTTGAAGTAGAATTCCTGATAATCATCTTTCCACCAGGAATATTCCGAGTTGATCAGTACTTCCTTGATACGGCGGTAGGTGAGGAGTTTCTCCTTCAGCTTTTCCGCCCAGGCATACAGCTCGTCGTAGTTGTAGCCGTACATCTCGATGCGGTATGAGCCGGCATTCTCCCGCACGTCGTTGCTGAAGCCCTGGTCCATCAGTCCCCAGACATTCCAGCTTCCGCCGCCTAATTGAAGGGCCTTGCTGATGACCTGACTCTTGAGGGTATAAGGAAAACCACTCCGTTCCGCCTCGCGGGTGAAATAGACGCTGATGCTTGCCTGCTTCGCATTATAGATGTTTGTCTGGAACTGGCGGATCTCTTTATAGGTGCTCAAGAAGGCTTCCATCCGGCTTACCAGCGTATTCATCTGTTCGAGTGTAGTACCACTGGGCATGGAAGCCGAGATGCTGAGCACAGTCTCGTCGTTGCGGGTGAAGTAACTGCCTTCATATACTTTCTCGACGAAGAGGCGCAGCGTGCCGCCCAGTCCTTTGTTGAGGGCTGGCTTGATTTTCTCTTTCCACACGTCTTTCTGCACCAGCGAATTATAGGTGTCGATACACAAGGAGTCGGCATGCGAATACCATTTCTTGTCGTCGTACTCGATTTTCTCCGGCAAGAGAAAGACCGGCAAGCCGAATGCCAGCACCAGCACGGCACAGGCAAGTTTCTTCCATTGGCATAGCAGCCGGATCTGCCAGCGGTAAAACCGGTTGAAGTAAAGGACGGCATACGTGAGCCACGACGGATGGAACCGGCGTTGCGTGCGGTGTGTGGATGAAAGCTGCATCTTCTCGATCAGAGCGGGCACCAGGAAAAGGGCTATTGCCAGCGAGACAGCCAGGTTGATAATCACAACGGCGGCAAAGTCCTGCAAGTTCAACCGGATGCGTTCGTCGAGGAAGAAGATGATTGCCAAGGCGCCGATGGTGGTCAGTGTGGCTGCCAGGATGGAAAGAAAGGCTTTCAGGTCGTGCCGCCTCCGGATATGATCGGTCATCACGATGGTATTGTCGATGACAAGGCTCAGTGAGATGGTGATTCCGGCCAGCGAATACAACTGCATTTCCAGTCCGAACAGATAATAGAAGATCACGGCGATGCACAGGTTTATACTCAGGCTGATGACAATCAGAACCAGGTAACGGAAATTCCGGGTGATCACGAGAACGAAGAGCAGCAGGATCAGAATGGTCAGTCCGGTACGCACATAGATCTTGTCCAGTTCTTCCTGGATGTATTCCGTGGCGTCATAGCTGGTATGTATTTCGTAACCCGCCGGAAGGTTTTGCTGGATGTTTCCCATTTCCTCCTTGATCTGTTGGGCCAGCTGCAACTGATTGGCTGTCTCTTCTGCCCAGATGGAAAGATAGATAGAATTCAGTCCGTTGATGCGATAATAGCTTTGCGGCTCTTCTTCCTGCCGGGTTACTTTCAAGAGCTGGTCCAGGCGGAGCAGTTTCCCTTGCGGAGACTTGACCGAGATCTTTGTCGGGTCGAATCCTTCTTCCGCATGTTGCGGGATCAGTGCCAGACGCATCCAGTGCTTTTCGTCCGGATCGTTCGACAGGTTGGCAATGCCCAGGAATTCTTTCTGGTAATAGGTCGAGATGGCTCCCTGAATATCCTGCACGGTGATGCCCAGTTCAG
>ENA-OPAC01000303-OPAC01000303.1-human-gut-metagenome-genome-assembly--contig:-NODE-303-length-29426-cov-4.477818_pt1 | contig 29426 bp, 23 predicted proteins | sample MGYA00241052_ERZ501420 | MGnify/ENA primary metagenome ERZ501420 (study PRJEB25962, sample SAMEA2042513) | human gut metagenome | biome: human gut; feature: human-associated habitat; material: faeces... | reverse complement strand
CACCTTGTAATAAAATAGATTCCAGTAAAAAATAATTGTAATGCGTCAGCCCTGTGGATTAATAAAATAAAAACTAGGTGTATATCAACGCAGATATTGTTTATCTTTGTTGCTGATGCAAGAAACAAGAGATATACAAGAACGGTTATTGTTGGAAGAACTAGCGCAGGGAAATCAGGGCGCGTTTCAGAAGATCTTCGAGCGGTACTATGCAAAAATTCTATGCTTTATTAGCGGAATAATCAAGTCCGATGATGAGGCAGAGGATTTGTGCCAGGAAGTTTTTGTGAAAATATGGATCAATCGGGCCAATTTTGTTGATGTACGTAATTTGGGAGTTTATCTATATGTCTTGTCGCGGAATTTAACCTACAACTATCTTGAATCTAAACAAACGAGTCAAAGCCGCATGGAGGAACAGCCTTTTGACGAAGAAGATTCGCATTCACCATTAGATGATTTGGTCGCCAAAGACATGCAGTTGCTGATTGATATGGTTGTAGAAGGTATGCCTTCGCAAAGAAAAATCATTTATAAATTGAGTCGGGAAGAGGGACTTTCGAATGCCGAGATTGCTGAAAGATTACAGATTAGTAAGAAAACAGTTGAGAATCACCTGACTTTGGCTTTAAGAGAATTGCGAAATGCATTATTATCATGTTTGTTTCTGTATTTTTGTTAAAATCATTAGGGGGATAGCAGGAAAAATCTGTCCTTATAATATAAATTAAATAGACGATGGGGCAAATTAAAAAGATTATAGATTACTTTTTTTATCATTCGTTCCCGCAACAGATTGTGGATAGGGTACATACACGTTTACTTGACAATAAAGATGAGAAGGAGAAAAATGAGGCGTTAATGAATGTATGGAACGAGCTTGGTTTCCCTGAGTCTGATCAAAAAAAATTGGATGCAGCCTATATGCGTTTGCAGAAAAAATTGGGTTTACAACCAGAAGTTAAACAGAAACGGAGGACTCTATATCCGTCATGGTTACGGGTTGCTGCCATTTGGTTGTTCCCTGTACTGTTGTTTTCGTCGTCTGTCTATATGTTCAAGAAAACGTATGAAACCAAACAGGAAATGTCGATGGTTTCCATGGTGGAACATTTTGTCCCTTTCGGGAAAAGAGAATTAGTGATATTGCCTGACAGTAGTAAAGTGTGGCTGAATTCAGGTAGTATGCTGGTTTATCCTTCACAGTTTATGGGCGATGTACGTGAAGTCTATCTTTCTGGAGAAGGCTATTTTGAAGTGAAAAAACAGGAAGAGCAATCATTTATTGTCAATATGCATCATCTGGAAGTGAAGGTTTTGGGGACACGATTTAATGTACGGGCCTATCCGGAGTTTGATGATATTACGACGACCTTAGAGTCGGGGAAAGTACAGTTGAATCTGAAAGACTTGTCTTTGTCGTATGTTTTATCCCCTAATGAGCAATTGATTTATCATATAGAAGACAAAAATGCCGAATTGAGGCAGGTAAATTCTTCTGATTATTCAGACTGGAAAAATGGTGGGCTGCTGTTCGATAATTATTCGTTCAGAGAAATCTTGCGGGTTTTGGAAAAATCGTATGATGTGAAAATACATCTATATACTTCTCGATATGATGAAAATCAGTTAACCGTACATTTTAACAAGAACGAGTCTTTGGAAAACATCCTGATGCTATTAAAAGAATTGATTCCGGGATTGAATTATCAGATGAAAGGAAAAGAGATCTTATTAGAATAAAAAATTGGATTACTTTTTATTTTACCAGGCCGGTAGCTAATGAGTATTGTTTGCTCTTTAGTTTCCGGCCTGAATTTTTTATGAAAAAATATTTTGTTTGGATTGGGTGTGCCGGCATTTTTTTCTGTCCTTGTAGCAAAGTGTTTAAATCAATACTATGTTTAATCGAATTTTAAAGGATATACAATGAACAAACACAAAACAAGAAGGATTGGAGCCACATGTCTGGGTTTATTTGTTGCCGGCTGTTTACAGCTAAATGCCCAGAAGGTTTCATTTAATGATGGAGTTGTATCTCTTAAAGAAGCATTTCAGAAGATAGAGGCAGCTTCGAAGTATAAAATCGCCTACAATGGCACTCAGCTGGATGTAAGCCAGCAAGTAGAATTGAACCAGAAAGACACAGATGTGCTGGATGTGTTGAATCAGGTATTGAGCGGAACAGGATATACCTATTCGGTAAAAGGAAACTATGTAGTGATCTCTGCACCTCAACAGGAGGTAAATCAGAACACAAAGAAGGTCACAGGTGTTATCGTAGATGAAGCGGGAGAACCCGTAATTGGAGCTAATGTCGTAATTGCCGGAACAACTCAGGGTACAATCACCGATTTTGATGGTAATTTTTCTTTAGAGGCTTCCGATAATTCCACTCTTGAAATTTCTTATATCGGTTTTCTAACTCAAAAAATCTCAGTAAAAGGGAAAAAAGACTTACGAATCGTTTTAAAAGAAGATTCCCAGAAATTGGATGAGGTCGTGGTCGTTGGTTATGGAACCCGCTCACGAAAGAGTATTACCGGTGCAGTTGATCAGGTAAATAATGAAGTGTTTGAAAATCGACCTGTGACAAATGCAACACAAGCATTGCAGGGAGCCTCGGCCAACTTAGTCATTCAGAGTAAGAATATGAACCCGAATGACAACAGTATGAATATTAATATCCGTGGTGTAAGTACAATGGGTAACAATGATCCTCTGATTGTAATTGATGGATTAATATCCAGTTCGTCTACTTTGAACAACTTGAACCCGAATGACATTGAGAATGTATCTGTATTAAAGGATGCGGGTAGTGCTGCAATCTACGGATCTCGTTCGGCTAATGGTGTTATTTTGATTACGACGAAGAAAGGTGCAAAAGGCAGCAAGCCTAAAGTAACTTTCAATGGACAAGTTGGAGTAGAAGATCCGCATATTTTGTTCTCTCCTGTTGAAGGATGGCAAAATGCAATGTATCGAAATCAGGCAAATGTCAATGTCGGGAGTGCTCCTCAGTTTACTCCGGCAGATATTCGTGATCTGTACAATCATCGTGGAGAAGAAGAATGGCTCTATAATCAGATCATACAGAATGGTCTGCAACAGAATTACAACTTGAATGTCTCGGGTGGTAGTGAACATACAACATATATGGTTTCTGCCAGTTACTTCAATCAGGAAAGTAACTTTGTTGGAAATTTTGGACTCGAGCGTTACAACTTCCGTAGTAATTTGAGTACAGAATATGGACGGTTTAAGTTGACATCTTTGATGGCTTATAACCGGAGAAAGGAACGTACAATCGCCGGTGGTACAGGTAATACGATTATCAACTCTTCTCGTGTGCCGCCTTATTATTACTATAAATTCATGGAAGGCGACAAATATCTGGTCAACGATGTAGTAGGTGATGATAACCCTTTGGCTTTGCTGCAGGAAGGCGGGTATGAAAAGAAAGATGAAGATAATTTTATTGGTAGCTTAAATCTGGATTTTAAGATTATTGATGGCTTGAAAGCTACCGGTTTGGTCGGATTGGATTTAACCCAGCATCATCGTTTTCGTCGGGATCAGAAAGTCCCATTATATTCATCTGCAGATTTGGAAAATCCGGTGTTGTACTTGCATTCAAATACAATGACCGAAGATTACAATGAAAAGCGTTATACATTGAGTACCCAGTTCTTATTAGATTTTAACCGTACATTTAATGAAGTACACAACGTTTCTGCTTTATTGGGTGTATCGAATGAATCATATACTAAACAGGCAAGCCGTATTGCTTGGGAATATACAGATGAGGATCTGGGTTTGCCAACGACTGATGAGTCAATACAAAATAAAGACAATTACAACTCTAATAATGGGACAGACCAAACCAGTATTACTTCTGTTTTTGGTCGTGTAGGATATAATTATAAAGATAAATATTACGGCGATGTTTCTTTCCGTTATGATGGATCATCCAAATTTGCCAAAGACCATCGTTGGGGATTTTTCCCTTCTTTCTCTGCGGGCTGGCGACTTTCGGAAGAATCTTTTATGGAAGATTACAAGAGTAACATCGGTGATTTGAAATTAAGAGCTTCCTACGGTGTGCTGGGTAATCAGAATGTAGATAATTATTCCTATCAGACCGTTTATCAGATGAATAATAACGGATATGTATTTAATAACTTGTCTGTTCCTTCAACAAGTTATACAGACGGTAATGCTTTGCTGACTTGGGAAAAATCAGCAAACTTCAATATTGGAGCAGACGCTACGTTCTTGAACGGGAATTTATATTTATCGGTAGATTATTTTGATAAGAAGACATCCAATATTTTGTTGACACCTGAAGTTTCTACTATTTACGGCGGATCAGCGGCTAAAGAAAATGCCGGTGAGATGAGAAACCGAGGCTGGGAAGTGACGATCAATTATAAATTGAATTCGGGTGAATTCCACCATAATTTCAATTTCAATATTTCAGACTCAAAGAATAAAGTAACCGATTTTGGCGGTAAGGAACGAATTGACCAAAATGACCAGTTGTATAAGATTATACGTGAAGGCGAAGCTTTGGGTTCATATTATGGATACAAGACGGATGGTCTGTTCCAGAGTTATGAAGAAATCGCCAACAGTGCATTGCCAGTAGGTGCATCAGTTCAACCAGGTGATGTAAAATATGTTGACCAGAATAATGATGGAGTAATCGATGAAAAAGACCGTGTTGTTTTAGGAAATGCATTTCCACGTTATACGTTTGGATTTACTTATAATGTAGCATGGAGAGGATTTGATCTGAATGTAATGTTACAGGGAGTTGGAAAACGTTCTCAATATCTTCGTGGAGAATTGATGGAACCGTTCCATTCAAATTATTCTTATTGTATTTATGAGCACCAGTTAGATTTTTGGACTCCGACGAATCCTGATGCTCGCTGGCCGCGACTGGTAGCTCCAGGATCGTCTTCATCGACCAATAACTGGGGTATGGCAGGATCTGATATCTATTTGCTGAATGCTGCTTATCTGCGAGTTAAGAATGTTCAGTTAGGTTATACGATACCAAAGACATGGACCCAGAAGTTTGGTGTTGATAAATTACGTGTAAGTATTAATGTGGAAAACCCACTTACATTTGCGAAAAATTCATTTATTGATCCAGAATCTTCAGAATTTGGTAGCGATATGGGTGGTATAAGCGGTATCGGTGCAAACAGTGGCCGAAATTATCCGACATTAAGTTATTATGGTTTTGGTTTAGATATTGAATTTTAATTATTTTGGATGTTATGAAAATGAATTTTTTACGATATAGTGCAGGAATAGTCTGTCTGGTTCTTGCATCATTCACTTCTTGTAATGAATTGGATCTGGCTCCGACAAATAAATTTACAGACTTGAATTATTGGACGTCGGAGGCCAAAGCATCTTCTGTTTTAAGCATGGCTTATAGTCAGATGATGAGTTCTTCTTATTATTTTGCAGATGAACGACTTTCAGATAATCTGTATGAAGGGCGTGGTAATACAGATGAAAAACTGATTACCTCCGGCCAGGCAAATGCCGCACTAGGACGATTTGCTAATGATTGGTCATTCTGTTATCAGGGTATAAAAACGTGTCATACATTTTTGGAAAATGTAGATCGGGTTCCTGATATGGATGAAAGTTTAAAGAGCAGAATGAAAGCTGAAGCTCGTTTTATTCGGGCCTATCTGTTCTTCAGATTGGCTAATAATTATGGGGATGTCCCTTTGTTTGATTATGCGCTGACAGTAGAAGAGGCCAATAACATCAGTCGTTCACCAAAATCGGAAGTAATACAATTTGTTCGTTCTGAATTGAATGAAATTGTTGATCTGCTTCCAACAAAACAGGAATATGCGGCTTCAGATAACGGGCGAATCACAAAAGGAGCAGTCATGGTGCTGTTAGCTCGAACTTATTTATACGAAAACGATTGGGAAAACGTCGCTTCAATCTGTGAACAGATTATGAAGGGAACTTATGGCCAGTATGAATTGTTCCCAAGTTATGAAGGCCTCTTTTTACCAGAAAATGAGTATAATAGTGAGGTGATTCTGGATATGGGCTATTTATTGAATCTGCGGACCTGGTCTGAAATGTATGATGGTATTCCATTGTCGGTAGGTGGCCGTATCAATGCCTTTGCTCCAACTCAGGAACTGGTAGATGATTACATTATGAAAAATGGAAAGGCTATTGACGAACAAGGTTCAGGTTATAATGAAGATGATCCTTATGTAAATAGAGATCCGCGTCTGAAAGCTACGATAGTATATCATGGTTATCAGTGGACAGATGGCGATGGTGTGACATCTACGATTTATATAAAACCAGGATCTTCAGCAGATGCAGGAGCTGCGAATTTGGATGAATATGCGGGTCAGGGCCAGAATGCTACTTCTACTGGATATTATTTGCGGAAGTGGTTTGATCCGACAGCTCCCGAAGGAATGGCGGCAGGCTTGAATTTGATATTGATGCGTTATGCCGATGTGTTACTGATGTATGCAGAGGCTGAAACAGAATTGGGTAAAATGAATGAAACTGTCTGGAACCAGACGATTCGGCCTATTCGAGAACGTGCCGGTTTTACGGATGCATCTGCTTTGAATTATCCGACTTCAGGAAATATGCAGCAGATTGTACGCCGTGAACGTCGTTGTGAATTGGCAATAGAAGGCTTACGTTTATATGATATTCGTCGTTGGAAAACAATCGAAACCGTATTGAATGGTAATCCTCATGGAGCCAAGTTTGCTGCAAACAACACTCAGTATATTGAATTGGATAAGCGTTCATTTAATCCGGAAAGAGATTATTTGTTTGCTATACCTCAGTCTCAACGTGATATAAATAAGAATTTGACCCAGAATCCGGGTTATTGATTAATTGGTAATTTTAAATCGAAAGAAAATGAAAACAATAAAATATTTGATGCTCGTGGCTTTTCTATTTGCCTTTGCTGCTTGTAGTAGTGATGGAGAGGTCCGGCACTTAGGAGTAACATCTGTTAAAACCTTATATGCTCCTGATGAGGGTGAAGCTGTCGTTCTGCAGCCTTCTGCATCAGCATCATTGGTCTTCGAGTGGGAACCGGCTTTGGCTGAAGATGGTGGATTGGTGCAGTATGAAGTAGCTTTTACTGGTATGGACGGTGATTTGTCTAATCCGGATACACTTATAGCCTCCGATAATAATGGGGCAGATTGTTCTGCTACAATATCTCATAAGACATTAAATCAGATTGCTGCTGCACTAGGGGTGGAAGCAGGTATGGAAGGTACTTTGAAGTGGACGGTTTATTCTTCAAAAGGAATTAATCCTGTTAAAGCTGAAGAAGAACGGACATTGACCTTGACACGATTGGCTGGTTTTGCCGAAGTTCCAAGTGAATTATATGTTACTGGAGAAGGAAGTGAAGCGGGTGCTGAATTAAGTCAGGCTGTCAAGATGCGGAAAGTAGCTGATGGAGAATTTGAAATCTTTATGAAATTTGAAGAAGGAAAGTCATTCAAGTTTGTAAGTTCAAATAGTGGTACACCGAAAGAATACTCTTTCAGTGGCGAAAAGCTGGTCGAGGGCGGAACCTGTTCAGTGGCAAAATCGGGTATATATAAATATTACGTGGATTTTAATGCAGCTTCCTATACGTCGAAAGAGGTAACGAAAGTAAAATGGTTCTTAAACTGGTCTCAGCGTGAAATTGAACTGAATTATGAAGGTATGGGCATCTGGGCAATCCGAGATTATGTAGTTACCGGTTTGAGCGGTAGTGATAATACTGATGATCGCTATAAATTCCGTATGGAAAGTTCGGAAGGCGAAACAGAATGGCGGGCAGCTATTAATACGGATAGCAAACCGAGTGGAAATGAAGATTATTACTACATGACCGAAAAGGAAAATGTGGAACAATGGACAAACAACGAAGTCTGGAAGTCTCCGGCAACTGACGGATGGAATGATAAAACATATGATGTTACATTCTCTTTGAATCCGTCAGGTAGTTATACGCATAGTTTAGTAATAAAGTAAAAGGAATTATACATGAAAACAATATTCTCAAAACTGATATTCTTTGTATCATTTGTCTTGCCATTGGCAGGATGTACAGACAATATGGGAGAAACAGACAGTCGTTTGTCAGATTCAAAGGGGTTAATTGAACCGGTTGATGGCAAGGCTATTGTCCTTGAGACATCAACAACCGCAAGTACATATTTCGAATGGGAATATGCTGATGTGGAAGAGTCAGGTACTGCTTTATATCAGATTGCATTTGATAAAATGGAGGGAGATTTTTCCAATCCCGTTTATAAGATGTATTCGGATAATAATGGGTATAAGAATTGTGCGACAATCACTCATAAAGTATTGAATGACATAGCTGCGAAAGCTGGTATTAAATCGGCTGAAACCGGAACAATCAAATGGACTGTCTTTTCATCAAAAGGGATGAACTCTGTTAAATCGAGTGTGGAAAATTCTTTAACCATTACACGTTTGGCGGGATTTGATGTAATGCCAATCGATCTGTTTGTGACAGGCGAAGGCTCTGAAGGTGGTACAGATTTGTCAAAAGCACACAAAATGAAGGCTGTTGCTAATGGTGAATTTGAAGTTTATACTAAATTAGCTGCTGGTAAAGCATTCCAGTTTGTGGATGCAACTTCTGGAACACCTAAAGAGTATTCTACTGCCGACGGCTTGATTAAGGAAGGCGGAACTGGAGTTGTTTCTACGGACGGCGTTTATAAGATTAATTTGGATTTTAATACGGGTGCATGTACTTATTCCTTAGTAACCAGCCTTGGATTCTATTTCTGTCCTACGGATGAAATATTGTTTGAAATGCCGTATGTAGGTTATGGTGTTTTCCAGGCAAAAGGTACAGTTACGTTTAAAGAAGAAAGCTGGGGCTTGGATCAGCGTTACAAATTCCGTATGAATATGAAGGATAATGCCGGAGCCGGAGAAGAAAAGACCTATGAATGGGGTACAGTTGACGCTTCGATCGACAGTGCTCCAACAGCTTCAAGTCCTGAATCCTATTATTATGTTCAGTTATTGTCTAATCTGACCCAATGGGATAATAAGTGGAAATTGATGGATCAATTTAATGGCGTTGAGGCTACTTATACTTTATATCTGACAGCTGATGGTGAGTATACGCATACTGTTACCAAGTAAAATAATCAGACATAAATAGAAAATTACAGGGTTGTAAAGGTTTATCCATTTTCGGTTGAATATAGCTTTTACAACCCTGTGTTGAATTAGATTCGCATAACAACATTCATTTAATAAAATAAAAGGATGGTAAATAGAATTATTCTTTTTCTGTTTTGTACTTTGCTATGGGCGTGTAGTGAAGAGAATGAAGTGACAAATAATGTGGAAGATGAAAATCAGATAGACTGGTATGCTGCTGCAGACAGTAGTTCCACATCATTGATCAATTCATTTTGGAATGTAGGAAGCCGATATTTTAATTATGATAGTAATGGGAATACGACATTTCATTATTGGCCTCAAGCTCATGCTTTAGATGTGTTGATAGATGCATATTTACGTACAGCGGATCCTGCTTATAAAACCTATTTTGATCAATGGTTTGATGGCGTGAAGGTACAGAACGGGAATACTTTCAGGAATGATTATTATGATGATATGGAATGGAATGCTTTAGCTATCTTACGGGCATACCAGTCAACGGGTGATGATAAATATAAAGCTGCAGCTTTAGAAATATGGGAATTTATCAAACAAGGTTGGAATGATAATGCTGGCGGTGGCATCAGTTGGGTCAAGGGACAAGAGTATAGTAAAAATGCTTGTTCAAATGGTCCGGCTTGTATTTTGGCGGCACGTTTGTATCAAGAATTTGGGGATGAAGAAGATAAAGAATGGGCTTTAAAAATTTATGATTGGGAAAAAAGCACATTATTCAACAGTAGTAATGGAATGGTATATGATAATATCAATGCCAATACAGGAGAAATAAATAAAAGCTGGGTTTTTACGTATAATGAAGGAACTTTTATTGGTGCGGCTGTTGAATTACATCAAATCATGGGAGAAAAATCTTATCTGAATGATGCTGTTCTTGCTGCGGATTATACAATTAGTTCTTTGGTGAATAACTCAATTTTAAAAGATGAAGGTAATGGAGATGGCGGATTGTTTAAAGGTATATTCATCCGTTATTTTACTAATTTGATCCAGCAGGACCGATTAGATACAGGAACTAAGCGTCGCTATATCCAATTTCTAGAAAAGAATGCAGAGACTCTATGGTTGGAAGGTACAGCAAAACCATCTGTGTTTTTTGGTACTGATTGGCGTCAACCGCCTGTCGGTTCAACAGGATTGACTGAACAATTGAGTGGCTGTATGTTGATAGAAGCTATGGCTTTGGTTGATGAAATGTAATGATGAAAATCCATTTTTGTGACAATTGAAGTTTTATGTGTTGAAAAGTTTTTGATTCTCGGAATATAATATAAAATCAATACAATGAAAAAATATGTATTAGCAGGTTTGTTGGCAATATCAATGTTTATGAGTTGCCAGTCAGAAAAACAACTGACAGATTACGTTAATCCTTTTTTGGGTACAGCTACTCTTTGGAATAAAGAGGATTTGGGCTATGAACGTCATTTAAAAGCCAGGACATGGGGAGCAGAAGTGTTTCCCGGATCATCTGTTCCTAATGCGATGGTACAGCTGAGTCCGGTAACTATGTTTCATAGCGGAGCTGGTTATCAGTATGAGGATACTGTTATTTATGGGTTTACACATACGAATAAGGGACATTGGAATTTGTTACATATTCCTTTGCTACCGGTAACCGGAGAAATATCTCCTTCTGATTATTGCTCTAGATATTCTCATCAGCATGAGTCTGCACATCCTGGATATTATCAGGTTTATTTGGAGAGATATGTGGTGAATGCGGAATTGACTTCGACTCTTCGGTGTGCTTATCATAAATATACGTTTCGTCCTGAGGATGAAAAGATGCTATTAGCTGATTTGACGCGATCCAATAATCATGTACGAGACTGGAGTATACAGAAATTAGACGATTATACATTTTGTGGTAATCAGAATGCGGAAGGAAATATGTTTTTCTATGCCGTTTCAAATTATAAAATTAAAGACATTCTTCAGAAAAAAGATAGCGTGCGTGAGGTTTCTGTCGTTACTTTTGCCGATAGTAAAGGCAGTGCCCCTTTGGAATTAAAAATAGGTTTTTCATTTGTGAGCATTGATAATGCGAAAGCTAATCTTATGGCAGAAATGATGGACAAAAGTTTTGCGCAAGTTCGTGAGGAAGCTAATGCTGCTTGGGAGAAGTTATTATCAAAGATTCAAGTGAGTGGAGGAACTGAGCGTGAGAAATCTTTGTTTTATTCGTGCTTATACCGCTCATTTTTATGGCCTACACTTCGTAGTGATGTAAATGGAGACTATATGGATGTGCAGGGAAAGGTGGTAAATAACGGCTTTAGATATTACACTAATCCATCTTTTTGGGACGATTACCGGAATAAACTGATCCTTTTAGGCCTGATTTCTCCAGATGTGGCTGTTGATGTGATAAAATCAATTACGGATAAAGGAGAAAAAAGTAATGGATATATGCCAACCTTTTTTCATGGAGACCATGCATCCGTATTTGTGGCTGGAACTTACTTACGTGGTATCAAAGATTTTGATATAAATCGGGCTTATAAACTTTTACTGAAGAATGCGACTGTCCCTGGGAAAGGAGGTCGTCCTTACTTAGAAGAATATATTTCTCAAGGGTGGATAGCAGAGAAGGATACCACAAATGTCCCAACATGGGATGAGTATAAAGCAGCAGTCACAAAAACAGTTGAATATGCTTATGATGATTATGCAACAGCTTTGATCGCAAAAGAGCTGGGAGATCAGGTTAATTATGATTTGTTGATGAAGCGAACGAAGAATTATAAGAATTTGTTTGATCCGTCGACTGGTTTTTGGCGAGGAAAGATTGCTGATGGCTCTTGGATCAAGGATTTCGATCCCTATTATCCTTATTATGCCTATATGTATCGTGAAGCGAATGCTTGGCAGTCATTATTCTTTGCTCCGCATGATCCTATGGGAATGATAGCATTGTATCCTAATAAAGAAGCGGTTGAGGTAAAGCTAGATTCTTTGTTCAGTGAACCTTGGAGAAATTATGAGGCACATAATATGACTGGTTTTATTGGAAATTACTGTCATGGAAATCAACCTGATCATAGTGTCCCTTATACTTATTACTTCATTGATAAACAGGAAAAATGTCAAATGATGTTAGATAGTATCATGAACCATTATTATGATATGGGAAAAGAGAAGTTAGCTTATGCCGGGATGGATGATGCAGGAGAAATGTCTTCTTGGTATGTATTTAATGCAATGGGGTTGTATACTTATTCTCCGGCTGATCCGGAATATATAGTTTCTGTTCCTTTGTTTGATAAAATAAGCTTTAAATTAGGTGATGGAACTTCATTTACAATTGAAAAAGAAGGCGTAGGTAAAAAGATAAAAGAAATTACATATGATGGTAAGAAACTGGATGGATGGTTCATTCCTCATGATTTATTGAAAGAAAGAAAGACTTTATTAATAAAAACGTATTAGGCTGAAGGTGATATTTTTCATAAAAAGCTATTGTCTGATATTTCTTTGGACAATAGCTTTTTTATTGTTTCCTCTCTACCAAAACCCTCAATGCGTTAATTGTTGGTAAAACAAGGAAAGATTGATTTTGTGTTTAAGAACATAAGTGTAATTTTGCGGCTTTAAAAGGAGAAAAGTCTGATGGGCTTTATTTGACTGTAATAGAAGAGATATAGTTATTGTTTAGGTTTAAAAGATAGAAATTAAGATGAAAAAGAGTCTTATCGCTTTGGCTTTTGGTACATTGGCCCTGGGTATAGCCGAATTTACGATGATGGGAATACTTCCTTACGTTGCTTCTGATTTCGGGATAAGCATTGCGAAAGCTGGGCATTTTATATCTGCTTACGCTTTAGGTGTTTGTTGTGGAGCTCCGGTTTTAATCTTAGCTCGGAAAAGACCACTCAAACAGATTTTGATGGCCTTGGTGACGCTGATTATCGTCGGAAATCTGTGTGCTTCGCTGGCTCCTAATTATTGGATTCTGATGTTAGGACGTTTTGTTTCCGGCTTACCTCATGGCGCTTATTTTGGAGTGGCTTCGATTGTTGCCTCGAAGTTGGCAGACAAAGGAAAGAGTTCGGAAGCTGTTTCCATTATGATTGCGGGAATGACGGTTGCCAATTTGTTTGGCGTGCCGTTGGGAACTTCATTGAGCCATATGCTTTCGTGGCGTGTTACCTTTTTGCTGGTGGCCTTATGGGGCGTAATCGTTCTCTATTATATCGGTCGTTGGGTTCCTTTTGTAGAAGGTTTGCAGGATACGGGCTTTAAGGGGCAATTCCGCTTTCTCCGCAAGCCAGCTCCGTGGATTCTGTTGGGAGCAACGGCTTTAGGTAACGGCGGCGTTTTTTGCTGGTATAGTTATATCAGTCCGTTACTAACCCATGTTTCCGGGTTTTCGGATAGTAGTATTTCGGCATTAATGGTTTTGGCCGGTTTTGGTATGGTAGCTGGAAATCTGATCAGCGGACGAATGTCAGACCGTTATACTCCTGGTCGCGTGACGATGCTTGTGCAGGCCGGGATTTGTCTGACTTTACTGGCTATTTTCTTCTTAGCGTCCAACCCTTGGATGTCTGTATTGCTGATGATCCTGTGTACGGCTGGTCTGTTTGCTGTATCAAGTCCGGAGCAATTACTGATTATCCGGGTCGCTCCTGGCGGAGAAATGTTGGGTGGAGCGTGCGTCCAGATGGCATTTAATTTAGGAAATGCGGTTGGAGCCTATGCCGGAGGTTTGGTTGTTACACATGACTATCGCTATACCGCATTGGTTGGTATTCCATTTGCTTTGATTGGTTTTATCCTTGCCTTTATCTTTTATAAGCGGTATCAGATGAAGTATGAGGTGTAAAACACCTGCTGTCTGTGAAGAATTTATTTCGAAAACCTTTTTATCTTTGCCCTATATACAAATCTAATAATAGTAAGATGAAAAAATTAGTGATGGCGATTGTGGGGCTGGCTTTATTCAGTTCTCACGCTGTGGCAAAGGATGTGGATCAAATGAAGGATGTGGTAGTGCTACAACCGGAAATAACGTATCAATCCCTTGAAGGTTGGGGCAGTTCGTTATGCTGGTGGGCTGCTCAGGTGGGAAAATGGGATGAGGCAAAGGTTGATTCGATTGTGGATCTGCTGACTTCGCCGGATCAGTTGAACATGAACATCTTCCGGTATAATATTGGTGGCGGAGATGATCCGTCGCATACCGACGGACACATGGTGAAAGGTAAAGGAAAACGGGCCGAGATGGAAGGCTTCAAGGCATCACCGGAGGCTCCGTATGACTGGAATGCGGATGCGGCACAACGGAAGATCCTACTCAAGATTAAGGAGAAGAGACCGGATGCCGTGTTTGAGGCTTTTTCCAATTCAGCGCCTTATTGGATGACGGTGAGCGGTTGTGCGGCAGGACATGCCGATCCTCTGAAAGATAATCTGAATCCGGAATATGAAGAGATGTTTTGCCAATATCTGATTGATGTTTGCAAGCATTACAAGGATACTTATCAGATAGATTTCAAGACATTGGAGTCATTCAATGAATCGTATTCGAATTACTGGTATGCTGAGGGTTCACAGGAAGGTTGTCATTTTGAACCGCAAACGCAAATACGGATTATCCGGAAGTTATATCCAATGTTGAAGGAATCGGGATTGAAGACGGTGATCTCGGCTTCTGATGAAACGAACCTGAATCATTTCCTCAAGGTACAGCAGGCGTATGAAGAAGCCGGGGATATTTGGGAGAAGTTAGGACAGCTGAATACGCATACCTATAGCGGTACGAATGAAGAACGCTTGCATCGAGTCTGGCCATGATCAGGTCTTGGCGGCTGTTTCTCCGTCAGGAAAGGAACTGGTCTTTGCCTGGCTGAATACCTCAGAACAGGAACAGACGGCTACGATCTCTTTGGAGAAGTTCCGTTCTGCCAAGCCGGAAGTCAGAGCTTGGCGTACCAGTCAGGAGGAAGATTGCCAAGCCCTGCCTGCCGTGAAGATTAGTGATGGTGTGCTTTCTTATCAAGCACCGGCCCGTTCGCTGACGACCTTTGTCGTGACTTTATAGCTTATCCCTGATTATACAATTAGCTTATAGCCGATTCCCCGGATATTGACAATCTGTACCGAGGGATCGGCTTTTAGTTTCTTGCGGAGCTTGGTGATGAAAACGTCCATGCTGCGGGCATTGAAGAAGTTGTCGTCGCCCCACAGTTCCAGCAGGACAGGACGGCGTTGCAGGACTTCGTTCTTCTGTTGGCAGAGCATCCGCAGGATTTCACATTCGCGGAACGAGAGATTTTCGGTTTGTCCGTCAATCTCCAAGGTCTGATGGCTTACATGGAAACGATATCGCCCGATTTCGTATTCCTTCACTTCCTCCCGGTCGGGTACAGAGATAGGACGGTGCGCCAATGCTTGGATACGTACCATCAGTTCTTCCATCTCGAAGGGTTTCTTCAGGTAATCGTTACCGCCTAACTTGAATCCGGTCACTAAGTCGTCGAGGGAAGAGCGGGCTGTCAGGAACAGGATCGGAATTTGCCGGTCGATCTGCCGGATCATCTTGGCGAGGTTGAAACCGTCGAGGCGCGGCATCATCACATCGAGAACAAGTACATCGGGTCGGACTTGCCGGAACAGGTTCAAGGCTTCTTCACCGTTGGCGGCGATACTGATCTGAAACTCGCCCCGGCTTTCGAGGCTGTCTTTAATAATCTTGGCCAAGGCTATTTCATCTTCTGCCAGTAATACGTGTATCATGTCTAAAAGGAATTATCAGGGTGAATGTACTACCGTGGTGTTCGCGGCTTTCTACGTGGATGCTGCCTCCGTGTCGTTCGGCCATGTCTTTGGCATAACTCAGTCCGAGGCCGAAGCCTTTTACATCGTGTCTGTCGCCGTTCCCGACGCGGTAAAAGCGTTCGAAGATGCGTTCCTGCTGACTGGGAGCAATGCCGATGCCGTCGTCGGTGACGCGTATTTCAGTCGCGTTCGCCGTCTGTCGGATACGGATGTCGATGTGGACTTCCTCACCCGAATATTTGACGGCATTATCCAGCAAGTTCTCTAACATCTGTTTAAGATGTAGCGGATCAGCATCTATTTCAGTCGGTTCGGTTTCATCCGTCAGTCGGATATGGACCGGCTTGGAAGCGCGTAACTCCAAAGGACGTATCAGTGGCTCGATGAGAGGAGCGAGGCGGAATACTTCGCGTTGTAGGTGAAAGTTCTTCCGCTCATCAACCGCCATGCTCAGGATCTTTTCCACCAGCTCTGTCAGATGCTTGAGTTGCTGCTTGCACAGATTGAAATAGGCATCGCGTTTCTCCTTTTGTTCTACCAGATTGAATGTTTGCAGGGCATCAATGGCTGAATAAGTCACGGTAATGGGTGTCTTCAGTTCATGTGTCATGTTGTTGACAAAGTCGTTCTTGATTTGCGCCACCGTCTTTTGTCGTAAGATCGTACGGATCAGATAGGCATAACAGGCTGATGTGATCAGGACAAAGAGGAGTGAGGCGGCAAACGAAAAGATCATCTGTTTATATATGATCCAGTTTGCATTGACAATATAGCCTTGCAATCCGAATTGTTCAGTCATGGACGTACTGATACGCTGTGTCGGGATGAGGTGTTTGGGTTGGAGGTTCAGCGGGCGGGACGAGTCGATAACTGTATCCCGACCAAACAAGGCGTCCACAAAATGCACGGCCTGAATACCTTCCTGCCGGAGATGAATACCCCACACACTGTCAATCTGGTTGATCTGTATCGGTTTCAGGGTATTGACCATCTCGAAGATACCGGCTGTCCCGGCGAGGCGCAGGGCGTCGTAACTTTCCTTGTAGTATTCTTTGGTAAAGACCAGTGGGGCGTCGTTGCTCCCTTCTTCCGGATTGAAGATTGTATTGCGGTAATAACGTACCACGCGTCTGCCCGGCTGACTTTGGGCGCGGCTCAGGCTGTCGGCGCTGATGCCGATTTCAAGTTTCCCGTGGCGGGCTGTAGCCGAAGTGTCGCGTCCCATGTCTTCTACCTGAATAGCCAGCACTTCGGCAATGGATTGCTTGAACAGCAGGTCGATGCGTTCGTGCATCTGCCGGCTTTCCATGGTATATTGGTTCCAGAGCCAATAGCCTTGGAAGAAAAAGATCCCTAAGATAGAGAGGGTCACGAACAGGGTGATCAAGTGCATCTGTATTTTCATGCCGACAAATGTAACGGCTTTTGGCGAGGGTTGGAAGCGTGGTAACACTAAATAACAGTAGTGATTAAGGAGACGCAGTGTTGCGTCAACCGGTAGCGCAATAGTGCGTCGGGTGTCAGCGCAGTGTTGCGTCGGGTGTCAGCGTAACGTTGCGTCGGGCATCGACGCAATACTCCGTCGACACCCAACGCTATGTAACGTGGTTTTTATTCGACTTTCAATGCCACCGGACAAACCAGTGTGCGTGGATTTTTCAACATAGTGGATGTGTTTGAGAAATAGGTCTCAATCTCCAGCCGGTAATTGCCAGCCAACAGGCCGGTCGGGAAGATGAAGATGATTTTCGACGGATCATTCACTCCTAATACTTTCACTTCTTCGGCTGATTCACTTTCATTATACAAGCGGAAATGGCCGATACCGCTACCATCCTCGTTGAGGCATTTGATCTTCGAGCCGGTAACTTCCACCATGCCGCCCGGTGTGACGGTTCCGTCGGTCTTACCGGTGGTGAGGTCTTTTACGCGGTCGATCTTCGCGCCGCCCAGTTCCTGCACACTGTCAATGTAAAGCTTCACGCCGGCCAATCCATCTTTTACAATCTGGTTGACGGTTACATTCACCCCGCATTTCATGCCTTTGTCGTCCAGCACCTCTCCGTGCGAGTCAAACGAGTCGGTGATGGTGGGCGAGAAACGCACGTTCTCGGTCATGACCGGATAGCCGGAATAGAGGACGTGGCGGATCTTCTCTTCCACCAGCTTCATGATGCTGAGGATGGTATCCTCTCGATATTCAGTACGTTCGCGTACAATCTCTTTGGCGATGTACTCCAGCGATTTGGTATCACTGAATGTCTTGACGGAAGCGGTATAATCGTCCGTCCGTTCGGTAATCTTGTTTTCCCGCAGCTCCACGGGCCAAACATACTCTTGTTTTTTGTTTTCGTCAGCCATAATAGAATGGATTTAGAAAGTTAATAATATGAGAATTTAGAATAAGGTATCAGCAAACGAGATACCTTATTCTTTATAAATCTTTAAAACGTATAACCGGCAGTGATGGAAATCAGGTTTTCGTGTCCCATCATGTCGCGCCGATACAAATTGGTCTCGTAATTAAGATTAATCGATAAACGATTGGCATGAAGAGACAGGCGAGAACTGAAACCGGCATCGAAGCGGTTAAATGCCAACAAGTCATACGGGCTGTGCTCGATACGGTTGTATTCCTGATTTTTTTCTTCGACAGAGTAAATAAACTCATCTATCTGGTGTTTACCACCGACACCCACCGCCACGTAGCCACCTGCGGCTGCTGAAAGAGCATACGTATCGTTAATCTGCCATTTGTATTTCACCATGATGGGAAGTTGCAGATAGTCTCGGCGTGTATAAGTATCATCGGTAGTGACTTTTCTTAGTACCATATCGTCTGTCGGCTTCAACTGATCATACGCACTTGTCGGGAAGTCTATATCATACCCTTCCTTTCCACGATAAGTACCCCATATCGTCGTATAAGCTTCCTTTTTCTGATAGAAATACAAACCGGACATCAGTCCCCAACCGTTCTTTTGTTGATTAAAGAAATAATCGACACCTACTCCTATACGAGGAGAAACTATCGCTTTATTATTAGATAATCCTTCGTTATAGAAACTTACACCGGCTTCGGGTGTTATTTGGATTTGAGCGAATGAAGGAATACTTAAACATGTAAGTATTCCTCCTAATAATAGCTTATTGATAAACATATATTCTAATTTAAGATAAAATGACACTTGTAATGTTCTTCTCCCGATACATCATTTTTATAACAATCAAAATATCCTGTAGCTGCACCATATACAAATTGTCCTTCGGGAGCTAATTTAAAAATACCATCATCCGTATTATAACTACTTTTTGCATTTTCGACTCTTTTGGCAACAACTGTTTGTGGAGCTAATTTGTTTACAAGTACATTGGCATAACCTTGTCCCCATTTCATTTCATCATTAAAAGTATTTCCCCAAATGCCTATTTTTTTCTTTTGAGCTCTACCTACCAAACCAAATTTTAACCAATACCAATGGCTGTCAGAATATACATCAGCAATAAATTTGACATGTTCTCTTCTTTTGCTAGAAACATAACTTAATGGGGTTCTTGCAGATCTTTTTTCTTGATCTACAGCATCTTTATATTCAATACCATTTATGATTTCTGAACTCGTAGGAACAGGTTCTAAAACATACGTATGTTTGAATCGAATATCTTTATATGAATCAGGATTTGTATCAATATCCGCAAGTATTTCTTTTTGAGATATAGGTACTTTATAAATATATTCTCCTAATACTTTATAGATTGTGTCTTCTATTGCCAATAAACCTCTATTGGAATAAAGTGCTTTTCTTACTGGATCTAGCTCAAATTCGTTACTCTCTTCTGAAACATCTTCATTTTCTTCAGCAGCTAGTCTATTTGGCGAAAAAGATTCTTGACAAAGCATAGAAGTATATCCTTGGTTCCAAACTGTAAGCTCGTCTTTATTCAATTTATGTAAGTCTTCATATACTTTTCTGTAGGCTTCATAGTTGGAAAATGTCAAAATACCATCTTCAACTTTCACTTCACTTTCAGCACTACGAGTTTTTAATTGGGGATTAGATACATTTTCTACCACCTCTTCTTGGCTACAACTAGCAACCAATAATGCAGACACCACTGCTGTTAATAATACCTTTTTCATCTTTACTTGAATTTTATTTATACGTTAAAAACTAATTTCTCCATATACTAAATTTATTCCATCTGTTATAGAAACAGTACCGTTCTGAACGGATTGATCTAAAATTACCGTCCAATTAGGCGTATTGCCGGTAACTACCGTTTCCTGATAAACCGTTTTTCCAGACGTATCTGTCACGGTTATTACTACATCGCCTAAATCTTCCGTAAACGCTAACGTCAGTTCTCCGGTTGTTTCTTCTACATTTCCGATAATCGGTATGTTGGAATCGATTGAACGTCCGATCTTCCATTTTCCAAGCCAATGTACTTTCTTGGCAAATACAGGCCAAGAGCACAACATCAAGGCTATTGCCACCAAAAATTTCTTTGTCATATCATTTATTCGTTTTAAATTTCGGCGGCAAAGGAATAGACTTTTCGGATATAACACAAAGAAATGGAGATTTTTATTCAGGACAAGTCTAATTGATAATCAATAAGTTACAAATAATAATCAGGACAAGCCCTCTTGGGTATGGGTAAGAAATGTAATGGTTTACTGTTGATTAAGTGCCTTTTCTAATAGAGCCTCGTATAGTTTCTTGTCTGAACCCGTCACAGACAACTTTTGCCGGATACGTGTGTGGTTCTTGTGGGGAGTGTCCGGTTGTACTCCCAGCAGTTGGGCTTCCTGTTTGGCTTCCAGACGGAAGAAGGATAAATAACAATATTTTTTTTCTGTAGGGGTAATCCCTTTAGCGGACAAAAATGTATCTAAATTCGGATACAAAATATCCAAATGAGCAAATATCTCTTTCCATATTTTTTCGGTCAACCAACTTTTTCCATCGGAACGCGGAGACTTTGTGGCTAATTTACTTATCTGCTTGTATATGTCAGAGTGCAGAAATAAAAACGGGGATTGTTTGACATATTGCTTACTCAATTCGTTTACTTCTTGCTGCTTTTGCTCATGCTCTTGCTGCAATTGCCTGATCTTTTCTTGGTTGGACTCCTGCGTAATCTTTAATTGTTCATCCAAATTCTGTAAATCTGATTCTAATTTCGACATACGCATTTTCTTTTCCAGAAGTTCGTGTGTTTGCTGGTTCATCTTCTTGTTTTTACGTCCCAATCTATATTGATAGAGTGAAATCGATATTAATAAAAGAAAAGCCATCACGACCAGCCAGTTTCGAGCTTGACGATATTTATGCATCAATAGCTTGTTTTCATGTACCATTTGTTTACGATCGAATAAGGTTTCTACTTCCTGCAAATACGTCTCTTTTCTTGACAAGATGTCTGCTTCTGTGGAATCTACATATTGTCGCATATAGGCCAATGCCCGGTTTATATTCCCTTTCTTTTCTTCTAATTCCGACAAATGATAGTATAACTCGGTATGCGTATAAGGGTTTTCTGTTGGTCCTTTCGCTTTTTCAAAATACTGTTCGGCTTGTTCGATACTATCTATTTCCAAATAAATTCCACCTAATGCGGAATATGTATGTGCCGATTCTTCCGGACAGTAAGCAATCGATTTCTGTAAATATGCCTTGGCTATATCCAGTTCGCCTTGCATTGCATAGATATTTCCCCAATTATTATACAATGTTGATAAATCGCTCGAATCTCCCAATGCACACAAGACTGAATCCGCTTGGTGCATATATGCAAACGCAATCTGCATGGAATCCATTGCTGCATACATGTGAGCTGCATTTACTTTGGCAAAAGCTTTACTTCTTTTATTTCCCGCTTTCTCAAAATAAGAGGCAGCTTCCAAAAACTTATCTTTTGCTAACTGGAAATCATATTGCTCATAGTATAACTCTGCAATATAGGTATAGATAAAACCCAATAGCTCTATGTCGTTTCCTTCAGAGCAGAATTTGACTGCATCCAATAGAATCTTCAAAGCTGGTTTAATCAATTTTTCCTCCTTTAATTTCCTGCCCAGATAGTAGTAGGCTAAAGCTTGGTCGTGTGGTGAGCCTTTACTTTCCCAATAATACCGGGCCCGATCCAAATCATCCATAAGGGGCAACGGCGTACCAATCGAATCAGCCAGTTGGCATAACATGAGGCACCAGCGGGCATTGACTTCCGGGCTTAACAGTTCCGGATGGGTAACACTGTCTGCCAACAGGACATGAGCTACCTCGGGATCAGACTGCATCAAGGGAGCAGCCTGTTCCATCTGCCGGATGGCGTTGCGGTCTGCTTCATTCGTACAGCCTTGCATGATCCAGCCCAGAGCAATGACTAAAAGTGCCAAGAAGATTCTCATGGGCACAAAGATAGAAACTTTCTTTATCTATCTCAGTTTGTAAAACTTGAAAAACATTTTATCGTTCGAAATAACTTTTGGAGTGTAAACGCAACGTTGCGTCAACCGGTAGCGCAATAGTGCGTCGGGTGTCAGCGCAGTGTTGCGTCGGGTGTCAGCGTAACGTTGCGTCGGGCATCGACGCAATACTCCGTCGACACCCAACGCTATGTAACGTGGTTTTTATTCGACTTTCAATGCCACCGGACAAACCAGTGTGCGTGGATTTTTCAACATAGTGGATGTGTTTGAGAAATAGGTCTCAATCTCCAGCCGGTAATTGCCAGCCAACAGGCCGGTCGGGAAGATGAAGATGATTTTCGACGGATCATTCACTCCTAATACTTTCACTTCTTCGGCTGATTCACTTTCATTATACAAGCGGAAATGGCCGATACCGCTACCATCCTCGTTGAGGCATTTGATCTTCGAGCCGGTAACTTCCACCATGCCGCCCGGTGTGACGGTTCCGTCGGTCTTACCGGTGGTGAGGTCTTTTACGCGGTCGATCTTCGCGCCGCCCAGTTCCTGCACACTGTCAATGTAAAGCTTCACGCCGGCCAATCCATCTTTTACAATCTGGTTGACGGTTACATTCACCCCGCATTTCATGCCTTTGTCGTCCAGCACCTCTCCGTGCGAGTCAAACGAGTCGGTGATGGTGGGCGAGAAACGCACGTTCTCGGTCATGACCGGATAGCCGGAATAGAGGACGTGGCGGATCTTCTCTTCCACCAGCTTCATGATGCTGAGGATGGTATCCTCTCGATATTCAGTACGTTCGCGTACAATCTCTTTGGCGATGTACTCCAGCGATTTGGTATCACTGAATGTCTTGACGGAAGCGGTATAATCGTCCGTCCGTTCGGTAATCTTGTTTTCCCGCAGCTCCACGGGCCAAACATACTCTTGTTTTTTGTTTTCGTCAGCCATAATAGAATGGATTTAGAAAGTTAATAAATTATTTTAGAGAGAATTTATATCCAAAGGATAAACTAAATACAGATGGATTCTTGCCATCAATAAAATTTAAATATCCATTGACAGCCATAACCCATTTTTGGTATACTACTCCTATTTCTGCAGATGCACCCACATCCATAGAATGAGTAAATTGAGCACAAGGTCCAACTTTCAAATCTAAATTTACTTGTTGAATAGGAATTTTGTATGAAGCATAAACTGGAATTAATAATGTATTCATGTTTTCAGCGCTGGATTTCATACATATAAATGACACACCAGGATCAATAGAAAAGCGTTGAACAATAGGAATAGATAATTGACCTCCAAGATTTAATCCTAATTCATTTGATATATCAGAATTTCCTATTGAAAAACCTATTCTCGGTATAAATTCAATACTTCTTTCTTGGGCAGAAACCATATTTATTTCTATTATGGATAAAAGGATTAAGACTACTGCATATTTTATCTGTTTCATTTTTGATATATTTTTGGAGAGAATAATTTATTAACACTTATCTCGTGATAGTTATTAATTATTCATAGAATCGAAATGTAATCCAAAAATTATCATGTAAGCCATAATATTTTTTAGGTTTTCCATCGCCAGCTATATTTGAATCAGTACAGAGTAAATCTTTACCCCATCCATAATTCATTATGATTTCATCTCTTTTTTCATAAGAAAAGGAGACCTCTATAGTTCTAACATTACCACTCAACAAATTACCATAACGTAAATGTTGAACTCCTGTTTTATCTTTCCCTCCATCTTTTTCAAGTACAACTAGGCCATTGTCCAACTCTTGATTATCAGTCCAAGCATTAGACACACTCCAATCTACTTGTAGTTCATCATTTAATTTCCCAGAAGTAATAGTGTAATGCATTATATTTTGAGATCTACCAATGCCATTAGGTAAAGATTGCCATAAAAATTCTATTTCGCCATTTCCTTTTATCGCACTTTCGTATGTTTCTTTAAAACATATATTTTCTATATATAACCCTTTTCTTTCCAAAGTAGTCCTTTTTGATTTCCGTTTTTCTACAGCATAATCACTATAAAAAAATGTTCCATTTTTATTTACAAATTCACCATTTTCAAAATCAGGAAGTTCATCGTAAGATAAACTACTTTCAGTAATAAGCCAAACTGGATTTTCTTTTAAATACTCATCAGAAACAAGTATTGTATCAATAGAAAACGTTCCATTTAAATTTAATTTTGGACTATATAATTCTGTTCCGTCTTCTGAAGCAAAACCAACAATAGGTTTATCCACACCATTCCAATTCTCAAAATATGGCCATCTGATCATAAAATTGCTATTACCCAAAATAGTGAAAAAATCGTCATTGGACAAAGCAATCGATTGCTCTTCTCTTAAATTTGAATAAGTATTTTTTAACGCATCTGCAAAAGAACTAGATAAATCTAAAGTCCGAACTAATTTGCTCTCTTGGGGTTCTAAAATATCATTAAAACGATAAGTTTCTCCTAAACCATATTTTAAAGAACGTTCAACTCCTGTTCTCACTTCCTCTAAAATAGTATCATCCTTTTCTATATATGACACCAATTTTGATATTTCTAAAACATTTAATGGATTTGAAATAGATTTTGTTTCAACTTTCCCATTGATTTGTTGAATATCCTCTGTTGACATTTCTTTTGAGCAAGATACTATTGATCCTGCAAAAGCAACCATTGTTAAAACCTTGAATAATTTCATTTTTACTTTCATTTTACATTATTAAAAACTAATCTCTCCATACACTAAATTTATTCCATCCGTTATAGAAACAGTGCCATTCTGAACAGACTCATCTAAGAATACCGTCCAAGTAGGCGTATTACCGGTAGTTACCGTCTCCTGACAAACCGTTTTTCCAGACGCATCCGTTACGGTTACTACTACATCGCCCAAATCTTCCGTAAACGCTAATGTCAGTTCACCGGTTGTTTCTTCTACGTTTCCGATTACAGCAAGCCATCACCAATGCGATTAATCTTTTCATCTTATACATATACATTTTTGTTTTAAAATTCGATGGCAAAAGTATAATTGGTTTGTAGGTTAAACAAAAGAAATGGATATTTCGACTAAGATATAGTTTAATTGATTATCAATACATTAAAACATAAAAAGTAAGATATAGATATGTTTTTAGTTTAGAGTTTGATAAAATAAGGTAGATTATTTCAGTTCCAATAAAAAATCACAGAGTTTCTGAGAAGGGTTTTGGATCTGTAGTTTTTTACGGATATTCCGACGATAGGTATTGACTGAATTAATGGCAATATTCAATAAAATGGCCTCTTGGTTTGTATCAAATTTAAATAAAGACAAATAACAAAGTTTTTCTTCAGAACCTTTCAATCCAATTGTGAGGATTACCTTTTCTACAGCCGGATAAAGTGTCCGGACTTGTCCACGAATAGCATTCCAGTCTTTGTCCGTCAATGGAGACTGAGTGGCACTGGGATTAACTTTCCGAACTAATGTTTGTAAGCGTTTAGTAATGGGTGAAACCTCCCAAATGGAACGGGTCTGCAAGCTGATCTCCTCTTCTTTCTGATGGATTTCTGCTAGTTTCTTCTCGTACAGAGCCTGCCATTCTACCTTTTGTTGAGACATTTGCCGGCTTAACAACTCCAACTCCAATTGTTTCTGTTGCAAATCATTCTTTAATGTTAATAAGGTGTTATTTTTCTGTTCCAAAATCAAGGCCTGCTGATAAATACATTTATTCTTGCGCTCTAAACGGGCTTTATAATGAAAATAAAGATAGAGAGTTAATAATACAACGATAGCCAGAAATGCAGTTCGCCGAGTTTTAACAGTCCTCAATTGGGCATTATCCGACAAAAGCAAACTATACTTGTACTTATCTTCCAATCCATTTATTTTTGTACTATTCATATCTTGTAGGATGGAATTAGAAACCGCAACATAATGTTCCAAATTAACTAATGCCTGCGCAATATTTCCTTCCTGTTTTTCGATCAAGTAAGACAGATAAGGTATTTCAATGGATGTACCTTTGTTATGAGTAGGACGTTCTGCCAGCTTCAAATAAAAGCGAGCCTGTTCATAGTTCTGTTTTGACAACTCAAGTTCTACTAATGCTAAATAACTGGGAGCTACATCTGCTTTATCCCAATCAATTGCGGATTTTAAATACATTTCAGCTTCCGGATAATAACCTTTTTCCGTATAGATATTCCCCAATCCATTCAATGTTCCAGCCCGATCCATGGAATCACCATACAAAACCATCATTGAATCTGCATGCAGCATATACGTCAAAGCGATATCCAGCGAGTCTAGTAATGTATAATTCCGACTGGCATCTCTAAAAGCAAAGGCTTGGCTACGATGGTTTTCGGCCTGCTGGAAATAACGGGAAGCAGTCAGGTATTTCTCGACTGCTTGTGAAAACATACCTTGAAATTCATACACATCTCCCATATAACTGGAGATATAACCCGACTGGTTCGGCTTGTTTTCCAGAATACTTTGTTGCAAAGCTTCGGTATAAATCCGCAAAGCGGCTTCCTGACCCAGGTCGTCCATATAGGTACGGCCTAAATAAAGGGCGGTTTGCAGTTGTTCATCTATTGTGCCGTGTCGTTTCATATATCGGTATGCCCGCTCCATTTGGGGCACATAAGGCAACGGCGTACCAATCGAATCGGCCAGTTGGCATAGCATTAAGCACCAGCTGGCATTGACTTCCGGGCTTAATAACTCCGGATGGGCGACACTGTCTGCCAACAGGACATGAGCCGCCTCGGGATCAGACTGCATCAAAAGTGCTGCCTGTTCCATCTGCCGGATAGCGTTGCGGTCTGCTTCATTCGTGCAGCCTTGCATGATCCAGCCCAGAGCGATGACTAAAAGTGCCAGGAAGATTCTCATGGGCACAAAGATAGAGCGTTTTCCCGATTTCCTAAATACGAAAGAGGATAGTTTTCGCACGACAGGCAGCAAGCTCAAAAAGTAAAAACTCAAAAACTTAAAACTTATTTCTTATTTTTGCAGGGTATAACTGAATAATGAATGACAAAATGAGGAAATTGAAAGCATGTTTATGGGCGCTCTCGGCAGGTATTATGATTTGCCTGCTCCTGCCGGCCTGTAAGGAAGAACGAGGCCCATTGAAACGTATCTGGTACAACGGAAGTTATAACCGCGACTTCAACGACTTGAATGATGTACAACTGGAAATGGCCAAGAAGATAGGAATCAAGCCTGCCACAACACGCGAAGAGGCCGAAGAGGTAAAACACGAAATGGAAGAAATCAAGACCAATGAGTATTACGAAGTAGAAGAACTCACCCACTCGATTCCGTACCTGATTCCGCAAGCCGCCGAACTGCTACACGACATCGGGAAGAACTTCCAGGACTCGCTGACTAATCTGAACGCGTCTCTCTACAAAGTCAAAGTAACCAGTGTTACCCGCACCGTTACCGACGTCAAGAAACTAAAGAAAAGAAACTCCAATTCGTCGGTCAACTCTACCCATCAGTATGGTACGACATTCGATATTTCGTGGGTCCGCTATACGAAGGTAGATGAAAAAGACACCCTGAATATCGATAAAGATGAGCTGAAAATGGTATTGGCCATGGTCTTGCGTGACTTGAAACGGGAAGACCGCTGCTACGTCAAGCACGAACGCCGACAGGGCTGTTTCCACATTACCGTAAAAGACGGAGAGTAAAAAAGCAAAACGACAGACCGGCATTTCAGGATTCGAGTTATCCTGATTCGCCGGCTTTTCAACCTTCGCCCCGGCAGTTCCGGTAAAACCACCAGAACAATAGGAAACGGAAGCCGGTCACAATCAGTGCCAACGATAAGCCTGTATAGAAAACAGCAATAAACGAACCGGGCAGCAATTCAAACATCCGCACGCTTATGCCCAATGAAATCATGACAGCGACAATCAGCCAGCTTTTCCAGTCAAAGAACGCAAAGAAAGGATTCTTTTCCGGTTTGTGGATGATCCGTACCGAATGCTTCCGAAACAGATTATGAAAGATAAATCCTAAAAAGACAAAGAAAATCACCAGCATTTCAGAGAGCTTGAACAGGAAATAATCCGGATTGGCCATCCAATACCGGATTCCGATACGCAATACATTGACTCCCGCCACCACCCAGAAAAGGCCGGCGCAAAGCAATAATGTATTTCTGCTTACTCGATATGGCATACTTCGTTAAAACAGCTGGATAAACAATAAGCCTAAAACAACCGATACCAGCGTGGAAATTAATCCCGGCATCATAAAAGAGTGATTCAACACGTACTTTCCAATTCGGGTAGTACCAGTCTGATCGAAGTTGATGGCAGCTACTACGGTCGGATAGTTCGGGATAAAGAAATAACCGTTCACAGCCGGGAACAAGGCGATCAGCATCATCGGCGAAATGCCTAAGGCTATGCCCAACGGCAGCATCGCCCGGATTGTTGCCGCCTGACTAAACAACAGGATGGACATAACAAACAGGGCCAGGCCAAACAACCAGGGCATCTGCGTTACGATACCGACAATTCCGCTCTTCAGTTCTGCCATATTACCGGCAATGAAAGTATCGCCCATCCAGGCAATACCAAAGATCGCAACGACAGCCTGCATACCGGCCGAAAAGACCGAGCCTTGTGCCGCCTTGATTCCATCCGTCCGCGTTACCAACAGGATCAGTGCAGCAGCCGTCAGCATCAGGATTTCTATAATATGCGACATTTCCATGACTACAACACCCGACTCGAGTTCAAACCGGGGGCGCAAGGATTCCATTGAACCAAATAAGACAATACCCAAAGTAGCCAGCAGGAACAACGCCACTGCCCAACCCGCTTTCTTCGGATCGGTCACTTCCTTGGCCTTATAATGACCCGACGACAATTCGCCGTTGGCCAACCGGCGCTGGTATTCCGGATCGTCTT
>ENA-OPAC01000301-OPAC01000301.1-human-gut-metagenome-genome-assembly--contig:-NODE-301-length-29463-cov-4.817193_pt1 | contig 29463 bp, 44 predicted proteins | sample MGYA00241052_ERZ501420 | MGnify/ENA primary metagenome ERZ501420 (study PRJEB25962, sample SAMEA2042513) | human gut metagenome | biome: human gut; feature: human-associated habitat; material: faeces... | reverse complement strand
CCCGGCCGCCACGATCACCAAGGCCGCCCACGTCGACCCGACCGCTGGCACCGTAGGCGACATCGTGAACGCGCTCGTCGCAGCCGGACTCATGGCATCCGCCTGATAGTCAACCCATAAACAGCATTAGGTCCTATCGTTACAATTGACGGTAGGACCTATTCATATATCCCGGAGGAAAAAATGATAATCGACGACACCATACGCGACAAGGTAGGCGAAACCGCATACGACACATGGAAAGACGCCGCATTGGCCACCCTCTCAGACATGCTCTGCATGAGCGATTTCGGACAATCCATCACCGACATGACAGGCATCGTCAGCCAAGACGGCGAACACGTCTACCTACCATCATGGTATTCAGAAATATGGTCAGCCAAAACAACGAACAACACTCTCGTCGACTATAAAGTCACCTACGGCAAGAGCGACGGACTATCGCCATCTACCTCATACACGAACATCCTGACCCTCACCAGCGAATATCCAGCCGGCACAGAAATCATCGTCAGCGGCAGACACGGATTCAAAAAACTCCCAGCACCACTAGCCAACATCCTCACGGCCATCATCCAAGCCGACCAGTCAATGGCAGACCGTACCGACAGCATCACCTCAAAGAAAATCGAAGACGTAAGCGTCTCCTACGCCACCAGCACGCAAACCACGATCGAACGCGCTATCTCCCCATTCAAGGCGCTAATAGACTCTTGGAACCTTTGCCTAATCCAATCCGACACGGGAGGAATCCTCGACATGCCAGCCCCCCACCATGAACTGCCATGGTGGTTCAACCCGCAAGACTACCTAGGAGACGACTACGCGTATGGCATCGCAATGTAACCCATTCACCCTATTCCCCAACCAGATCCAATCGGCCACTATCTGGAAATACACAGCCCCAGGCCTCGACAACATCAAACTCGCCACCGTGAAAACAATCATCAAACACTCCACCGAGTCAGACCAGCCAGCCGAATACGGGACCCGTATCACCACCCGCCGCTTCCACATCCAACCCGACAACCTACCCGAAAACCTCCGCAACGACATGGAAGCATGGCCCGACCTCATCCTCCGACTCGACAACGGACGCACCTACCAAATCACCAAAGCCAGCAGAGGAGACGACATGGACACCGGCCAAACCATGTTCATCACCCTCACCGGCAACCCCTACGGGAGAACCAGCCTATGAGCTACCAACTCAAAGTATCCGCCACATGGGCCCGTAAACTATCCACCCAACAACTCAATAAAGGCGGAGTACGCATGATGACCGACATCCTACGCATGGCCCGCCAAAACGCGCCAGTCAAAACCGGCGCACTACGCAACAGCGGCCGCTTCCAACAAGTCGGAAACACCCACTGGCAAATCACCTTCGGCAACAGTCGAGTCCCATACGCTCGCCTACGCGAACACACCAACCGACTCCACCCAAACACCACCCGCTACCTCGAACGAGCAGCCCGCACAGCAAGTACCCGCACTAAAACCTACTTCAACATGTAAGGACACCACATGATAGACCTAGCAGTATGCATGGCCCTCCAAAACGAAGGCTACGGAACCTACGGCCAAAACCTCTTCTTCGGCACCAGCCCCATCCTCGACACCGGCACCGTCACCAGCCAGGAAGGCATCTGGGTCAACAGCAACACCGTCGACATCAACGGCGACCTCTACACCGACCAAATCACCATCAGCAGTCGACACAACGACGTCCTCACCCAAGGACGCCTCATGCTACGACTCCTCAACCTCATCAACAACACACTCCCCCACTACTGCCAACTCACCTGTCAGCCAATCACCGACATCACCTACGAATCAATCCGCACACACCCAGCCACCGCAATAGACCTCGACGCCATCGACCACGAAGGCCACTGGGTCAAAAGCATCCGCTTCCAAATCGACTACAAACTCAACCCTACAACACTGTAAAATAGACTCAGCCAACAACCCCTCGAAAGGATACAAAAATGGCATCATATCCACTCATCGGAAAGAAAACCGTCTACATCGACGACATGGTCATCCCACCCGACTACGTACAGGACGAAGTAGGCACCATCACCCTCACCCCAAGCACCACCGAAATCGCCAGCCAGTCAGGCACCATCAAAGTACCAAACGGCAGCTACGACGAAATGAGCTTCGAACTCAACATCATCTGCCCGAGCGTACGCTTCCTCGGCATGCTGTTCCCCGAACTCTACCACAACGCCAAATTCAAACGCGTCATCGGCGGAGACATCAGCGAAACCGGCCAAGTCCGATTCGGCGGCAACGAATGCATCAGCAACACGCCACGCGACATCATCATCCACAACGTATGCGACGGACACTCCAGCGCACAGGACTTCCGCATCCCGCAAGCCCTCATCAGCGCCGGAGGAGAATTCAAAGTCAGCCTCGGCGACCCATTCGTCGTCACCCTCTCCGGCACCATGACCTCCAGCCCCGAAGGCGCAGTAGTCATGGGCGAACTCAACCTCGACACGCCAAGCTACTACGATGAGACCACCGGCACCGTCACACCATCGGAAAACCCGATCACCAAAATCATCGCCACACCATCCAACATCACTTGCAAAGTGAACGAACCAGTGAAGGTCACCGTGACCGCCCTACCGGAAGGAGCTACCGGCACCATCACCGTAGAAAACTCAGCCGTCGGAGTGTCCACCGCAGTCGATAACGGCGACGGCACTTGGACCATCACCGCCAAAAAAGCCGGCCCCAGCACCATCGCCTTCAAATCCGGCAGTGCACAAGTCAACGTCCACATAAACGCACAGGGAGCCAGCTCCGACCCCACACAGGACACCACCCAACCCACCGAACAGGAATAACCAAAACAAAAGGCCCGACACCGGTAAGATGACCTACGAAACATTCAAACCAGTGTCGGACCAATCGTCAACACAATGGCAAAGGAGCCAACACCAATAATACCATACATAAGGAGCATCTAACAATATGACCACTCCAATCCTAAACATCGACACCCGCAAAAGCTTCCGCAAGCTCACCATCAAAATCGACGGCACCACCTACACCATGCGCCCACTCGGCTCAAAAGACATGCTCACCATCATCGACAACGCCGAAGCCCTCGACAAACTCTCCACCGGCAAAATGACCAAGGAAACACTCGAAACCGCAGAAGAAATCATCTTCCCACTCGTCGAATCACTCATGAACCCCGACGACACCTTCCACGAATGGGCACAACAAACCAAACAACGTAGCGACCTCGCCTACATCCAAGCCATGACCGCCCTCTGCAAACTCATGGCCGAAAACCTCACCCTCGACATCAAAGGCTGACATACAACATGCGCTCATGGGATAGCCTCCTCACCCCCACCGAAAAACAACGGATGCAAACATACAAACAAAAAGAGGCAAAACAACACACCGCCCCCAGCATCCGCATCCTCGCCGAACTCGGCGACCTCTACGGGTGGGAGGCCATCCGCGACGCATTAGAAAACCATATAGCACCGGAACTACTACTCGCCCTAATCAAAGAAGGCCGCCACCAACAACAAATCCACCTAGCCGAACAATACCGACTAACATTCGAATGCCTAACCGCCGCATTTACAAAACACGGAGACCAAAAAATCAGCCGCATCATCAACCAGCTCGGAAAGGACTAACAAATGGCTGACTCCACACTCACCCTCGACGCAGAAATCAACACCTCGGACTGGGAAAACGGCGTCAAAACCATCCAAAACGGTAGCCGACAAATCGAACAATCCGCACGCCAAGCCGGCGAAGGCATGGAACAAATCGATAAATCTTCCACCAAAGCCTCCGACGGAACCGGTAAATTCGCTGCCATCGCCGGAGCCATGGGCGGACTCGTATCCACCGGCATCAGCATGGCCGTGGACGCCATAAGCAACCTCAGCGGCGACATCATCGAAGCCTCCGATTCAGCCCAAAAATTCGCTAGCACACTAAGCTTCGCCGGCCTAGACACAAGCACAATCGACCAGCTTACCGCCAGTACGCAAAAATACGCGGACCAAACCGTATACGATTTAGCCGACATTCGCAACACCACCGCACAGTTAGCCGCGAACGGTGTAGACAATTACGCGAACCTAGCCGAAGCAGCCGGCAACCTGAACGCGGTCGCTGGCGGTAACGCAGACACGTTCCGAAGCGTCGGAATGGTACTCACCCAGACAGCCGGTGCCGGCAAACTCACCACCGAAAACTGGAACCAATTAGCTGATGCGATCCCTGGCGCGTCAGGCAAACTCCAGGAAGCCATGAAGAAAAACGGGGCCTACACTGGTGATTTCCGTGACGCGATGGCCAAAGGTGAGATTACCGCCGAGGAATTCAACAAGGCCGTCATGGACCTTGGTATGACCGATGCGGCGAAGGAAGCCGCGACCAGTACCCAAACCATCGAAGGTGCGATGGGTAACCTGGAAGCATCGGTCGTGAACGTGGGCGTGCAAATATTGGACTCGTTCAAAGGCCCTCTGACGGAGGGGATGAGCGTGCTCGCGGAAACCATCAGCAGTCTGCCCACTCTGGTTAGTGGACTCGCCTCAACTGCAATGCCTATACTCCAGTCAATGGGAAGCCTGTTTCAGGAATCGTTTGCTCCGGTCGTTAACACGTTCCAAACGCAAGTGGTACCGGCTGTCCAATCGGTGGTCAACGCTCTCATACCGTTAGGCCAGGCGGTCATTCCTATCGTGATGAGCGCGGTTCAAGCGTTCACTCCCGTGTTGGGTTCGCTTGCCGACCAGGTCATGCAAGTGACGGCCAATATTCTCAATACCGTTGTTCCGGTCATCAACGAGATTACCGCACTGGTGAAAGCCGCACTACCAGCTATTCAAGCGACGTTCAATACTGTCGCGACAGCCATTCAAGGGATTATCGACGCCGTGTTCCCCTACATTCAGACGGTGATCACGAATGTCATGAACATTATCAAGGCGATCATCTCCACGATCCTGGCGGCCGTGAAGGGCGATTGGAATGGCGTATGGAATGGTATCCGCAATATTATCACGACGGTATGGGATGGTATGAAAGCCACCGTGTCGGCTGGTATCAACGCTATCGCCGGCGTGGTCAGGTCGGTCACGAATGCCCTCAAGGCTTCCTGGTCTGGTGTTTGGAACGCGGTCAGGAGTCTTGTATCCAGTGCTTGGAACGGTATCACCGGTACTGTCAGGAATGGTGTCAATAATGTGTTGAACACTGTGAGAGGTGTCGGCGAGAGCATTAGGGGCGCGTTCAGCGGGGCTGGTGGCTGGCTGTTGAACGCTGGCCGGAATATCATCATGGGTTTGGTTAACGGTATTCGGAATGCGATTGGTGCGGCCATAGGCGCGGCTAAAAGCGCGGCCGCCAGTGTCGTAAACGCGGCGAAAAGCGCGTTGGGTATTCATTCACCGTCTCGCGTGTTCCGTGACGAGGTCGGTAAGATGATTCCGGCTGGTTTGGGCGTCGGCGTGGAAATGAATGAGAAACTGGCGGTCAAACCTGTCCAGAGTATGGTGTCTGCTTTGCTTCCGTCTTCTCTTCCTGGCAGCGTGTCGTCTCCGATGGCTTCCCCGGTGGCATTAGCGGATAAGACGGGTCCTCGCGTGACGGCTCCGATTACCGTTAACGCGGCTGATCCGACGATGGCGGCTCGTGAAACGGTTCGAATGATTAATTTCTGCTACGTGTGATAAGGATATGATGAGTTTATGAGCATATTTCCTACTGACTTTCGTGATGTTCAAATATCATTGGATGGGTTCCCCCTGTTTGGCGTGGACTCGTATGATTGTGAATGGCATGTTACGTTCCAAGACGTGAGCGGCTTGTTTGATGGTGTGGCTTCCACGTTGGAAACCAGTAAGAAGTCCATGACGGACGGATGGTATGCGAATCTGCCACGCTTGCAAGGACGGTCTATCACGATCGAGGGTTATATTATCGGCCGATGTACGGAATCGTGTGTCATGGCATGGAACGCGTTCAAAAGCGTGTTGAATCCGACTGGGATGAGGTTAATCATCCGATTGGGTGATATCGGCCGTCAGGTTCAGGTATTGCAGTCGTCGTCTGCACCATTGGTTAAATGGGCTGGCGTGAATATTCTCAAGTTCAGTCTTGGATTATCGTCTTTGAGCCCGTACTTGTATGGGTTGGAATCCATGTCTGGTACTACCCGCATGCCGAAAACGGATGGTGGCATGCAGTTCCCTTACAGTTTTGAGGGTGTTGACAGTTCACCGTCGTCCTGGCTGTGGAGTGAGACTGTCGTGTCCGGTCAAGTGAACCTGGTCAACGTGGGTACGGCTCCCAGTCCTGTATTCATTCGTATTGACGGGCCGGTCGTCAACCCGCAAGTATCGCATGTCGGGAGCGGCCATGTCATGGCTTTCGATATGCGTCTTGGTGGCGGCCATTATGTGACCATGAACGGGATGACTCATGAGATCCTGGTTGATGGTACGGATCCCGCGCGTGGCCGTGTCGTTAAACGTGAGTGGAGTCAGGCGGAAGCCGGTTCGAATACTTGGGGTTTCGATGCGAGTGAATATTCGGATGAGGCTCTCATGACGGTTTCGTTTTATCCGGCTTACCTGTGAAGGAGGATTGTTGTGTTTTCGTATTGTAACGGTTTTAGCTTCTCTTCCCAGTATGACGGTCGTGTTTTGTGGAATACTGCCGGTTTTCAGTTCCTTGCCGTGTCTTTGGCCGATGGAATCGTGTTGGCCGAGTTTCCGGATTTGCAAGTTTCCAGGCTTTCGTATCGTTTTGAGGAGCTGACGAGTGAGACGGTAGTACTTCCGTGGAGGAACGTTCCGTCTAATTGGGTTGAGGTCACGATTCCGTATCGTACGGCGATTCTTTTGGTCCGCGGGTCGACGGTATTGTGGGGTGGCATCGTGGTCAAACGCGAACGTAGTTTCGAAAGCGAGGGAGTGTCCCTCACGTTGGCCACTATCGAACATTATTTGGATTCCGTGTATGTTGGCGATCATTCGTATTCGAATCGTGACCAGTGTGAGATCGTGAGTAATCTCGTGTCGACTACTCTTGAAGGGCATCGGTTTGGGATTGAGGTGGAATCGTCTCCTAGTCGTGTCCGTCGTGATAGGACGTATGCCAGGTCTTCTGATAAGACGTTGTTGAGTGTTCTCCAAGAGTTGTCGAATGTGCAGAACGGTCCGGAATGGTGTACGTCGTGGAAGGCTGGTTATGGTAGGTATCTGCCGGTTTTGACGGTTGCGGATAGGATTGGTTCCGTTACTCCGGTTACGACGTTTGATGAGAGTGTGATGACGTCTTTCAAGGTGGTGGAGGATTATACGACTGGTTATGGTGCGAATACGGTAGTGGCGGTCGGGGATACGTCGGAGGGGGTTCAATTGCGTTCCGATGTGATGGTGGCTGATCAGTCTTACCGGCCTGTCGTGGAGCATGTGATTCGACCGTCGTCGAGTATTACTAGGAAGGACACGTTGAACGCTCACGCGTCTTCCGCGTTACAGCAGTTGCGGGATGGTACGAATACTGTTGGCATGACGTTGAGTCTGATGGCCGCTCCGATGATTTATGAGGAGTGGGAGCCTGGGGATGTTGTTGCGTGGACTGTTGCCGATGATGATGGCCGTTTCACTGGTTTCGATCAGGGTGAGGCGCGTATTGTCGGTTATGACATTGATTTTAGTGGCGTGTGGACTATCACGCCTGTTTTGCAGTAGGAAGGATTGTGATGCAAGGCAAGTTCAGGTTTTCTCTTGATGGGGTGGATGCTACGGCCCGCCAGTTTGCGGAGGTTCGCCGGCAGTTGCGTGAATTGTCGTCGACTGTTGGTGTGAGTGTTGGCGGTGTGACTGAACGTGTCACTGCCGTTGAACAGGATTTCAACTCGTTGGGGGTTGGGTCGGGTCGTACTGGTGGTGATGAGACCGGTATGGTGATTGTGCCGTCGCATGGTGGTACGGGTGTTCGGAACGCGTATGATAATCCGCTTTCGTTGGCTCCTCGGAAGCCGGTTTATTGTCTTTATGATGGCACGTTGGGTTGTGACTGTTCGTCGGCGGGTTCGGTGTCGAATGTCAGTGATGCCGACGGGTTCATTCCTTTGGATGCTCTCCGCCGGTTGAAGTGGAAAGTGTATTTCCTGAAGGATGATTTGAATCTGAAGCTTGATGATGCGCAACCGGTTGTCGGTTTGATAGCTGAGGATTTGGATGATGCCGGGCTTGGTTTCTTCTGTGAATATGATGGTGACGGGAATCCGTCAGGTGTTGATTATTCGAGGTTGAGTGTGGCTGTTTTACGGTTGGCTCAACAGGCTATGGATGAGGTGGATGAGCTTAGGGCGGAGGTTGCCCGGCTTTCTGCCGTGGTAGGTAAAATGGGTGTATCCACGTCTAAATAATTGATTGTGAGGAGTGACTTATGACAGATATCGTTCTGCATCCTTTGACTGTTTTGAATGGTAGTCCCGCATATACGGCTGATGATTACCGGCATGTTGTGAATCCGTTCTTGATCCCGTCGGATGGTACGGTTTTCGGTTGTGTTCAGGGCGTCCGGTATGGTAGTCCTAGCCCGTTGGTGACGATTGACGGGGTGATTGTCACTGTGAAGCCTCATTGTGGTGTCTTGTGTCCGTGGCCGACGGCTGGCGCGTATACTTATGCGATTACGGAGCCTATGACGGTGAATGTGGCTGATTCGACTGGTGATTATAAAATCGTGGTCGCGGCTTATGATCCGAGTTTGTCTCATGGTGATACTCCTGGCGCGTGGTTGCAGTCGTGGCCGGCCAGTACTCCGGATTCGGAGATTAATGGTTTGGTTTTGGCTACGGTTAAGGCTGGTGTTGTGTCGGATGTGGCTCCGAGGATTCGTCCTGACGCTAGGATTGAGGTGCGTGATCTGGACCAGTTGAACGCGCTTTCTACTGGTGAGGGTGTTGAGGTTGCTACTTTGTCTAATGGCGTGTTGTATCGTCGTGTTCATGGTAGATGGCAGTCGTTGACTAATATTCAGTTGGAGCCTGGCGCTCAGGCGGGGAATTGGACTGTCTGGTATAAGTGTGCGTTGTCCGGTAATGTTGTCAGTCTTTCCGTTAAGGCGACGAGGAAGTACCCATGGGATGCTAAGGCATGGGATAAGAGTCAGATTCTTACGTTTTCGGATTTTATTCGGCCGAATTTTAATGAGTTTTATGTTCTTGCGGCTGGTGTTGAGTCTACTGGTTTCCAGGTGGATTCGACTGGCTTGTCTGTAAGACCGTTTAAGAATCTCTCGCTTACGGCTGGTGCGTGGGTTTCCGCGACTATGACGTGGTCGGTCTGATATTGGTAAGCCCCGGTTGGTTGCCGGGGCTTTTTCGTATCGTGTGGGGTTAGAGTGGGCAGATGCGGTCGCGGAGTTCGTTTGGCAGCGATGGTTTGGGGTGGCGTGTGAGGAATTCTTTGTCGTCGATGATTTGGCAGAATTGTGCTAGCCAGTGGCCCAGTGAACGTATGTAGCCTGTTTCGAGGTCGCTGACGTGTTGGAGTTCGTCTCGGGTTTGGATGAGTTTGTTGATTTTTTCGTCTTGGGCGTCGATTTGTTTTTTGAGTTCGCCTTGTGCTTCGACGAGGTGTTGGTAGGCGGTGGTGAGGTTGTTGCGTCGGGTGCTTGCCCATGTGATGGTGCCGCCTACTGCTATGCCGGCGAGTCCGATGATGGATGTGATTAGTTCGGTCATATGATTAAGTCTACTGTAGTCTGTTTTGGTATGCTGGTGGTATGGATCGTGAATCGGTTGAGGATATTGTCCTTATTCTTTTAACGTCGTTTCTTATTGGTGTCATGGTGGTGGCTGGTTTTCTGATTGTTACTGGTATGCCGTCTTTTGCCCGTTTTCTTTTTACCGTTTGGTATGTTTTGACTGTCTGAAAGGAGACAATATGTCATATGAATATATTACGCAGTATGATAGTCCGAATTATACGAGTGGTCGCCCGTATGGAATCAAGTATATTGTGATCCACTGGTGGGGTGATCCGAACACGCATCCGACGTTCGAGGGCGTTATCAATACCCTGTGCAGTAAGGCTCGTGGCGCGTCCGCTCATTACGTGGTCGAGGCTGGCCGTGTGGCTTGTATTGTGGATCCGGATGATCGTGCGTGGCATGCCGGCGATGGTGTCGGCGTCCGTTCGAAGGGCAATGACATGGGTATTGGCATTGAGTGTAATCCTCGCCAGTCGGATGGGGATTATTTGACGGTTGCGCAGTTGATTCGTGATTTGCGTGCCGAGTATGGTGATTTGCCGTTGATTCGTCACCGTGATTGTTATAACACGCAGTGTCCTGGCACGTATGATTTGGATCGTTTGGACCGGTTGGCTCGTGGTTTGGCGGCTCCGTCGAATCCGGTGCCTACCCAGCCGGCTACGCAGTCGGTGACGAAGCTTGAGGTGGATGGTTCGTGGGGTCCTTTGACCATGCGGCGTGCTCAGGAGGTTGCTGGCACGTCGGTGGATGGTGTCATGTCCGGGCAGATCAAGTGCCTGGAGAATCAGAATATCGCCTGTTTGGAGGAGGGTACTTCGGGTAGTGATTGGGTTGAGTGGATGTCTCACCGTTTCGGTATTACTGATAGGCCGCGTAATGCGGGTCCTGAGTTCATTCACCGGTTCTTGATGGAGATGAACGGTTTCCCGGGGGATGGTATTATCAGTCCGGCACCGTCTCAGGCTGTCAAGGAGTTCCAGAAGCGGCTTAACGACGGCCGTATTTTCAACTGATTGAAAGGATTGTTTATGGTTAAGCATGCAGTGTTGGCTGATGATGAGCTGTCTGGTGAGCCGACGGCTGATACCGCTATTTCGAATGAGTGTGCGGATGGTTCGGATAATTATGTGCCTACGTTCGATGTTGAGACGCGTCGTTGGGCGTATTTGGTGTCCGGGCTGGTTGGTATTGCCGGTGCTGTCGCGAGTCTTGTGAGTGCCGTGCCGGGTGTCCCGTCGTGGGTTGCCGTGGTTGGTGGTGCTTGCGCGCTGGTTGGTTCCGGTGTGGCTGGCTTGTTCGGCGTGCATTATGCCGGTGTGAGCCGTTAGTCTTCTCTGATATGTAAAATGCCCCGTGTTCGGCTTGTTTGGCCGTCTGCGGGGCGTTTTTGTACTGTTTTGGGGTTATCTCCAGTAGAAGAAGTAGATGGTGATTGGTGCTGTTACGGTGAAGTCGAGTCCGATTCCGTTGTCGACTTCGTTGATTGTCGTGGTTTCGACTCCTTTGATGTTGTTGAGTAGCTTGTAGAGGTTGATGAAGGCGTCGTAGTCTTTGATGCCGATTCGACCGTAGGTGATTTCTGGTTCGATGCCGTCTTCGTCGAGGATGGTGCCGATTTTTGGCTGTTGTGCAATGAGGTTGACGAGGGTTGTGAGGTATTTGACGGTTTCCATTGGTTGTCCTTTGCTGTGTTGTGTCAGGCTTTCTACCTGATGTTTTTACTATATCATAAAAGGCGTGCCATGTTGATATGACACGCCGTGGAATCAGTCAAGGAAAATATCGGAGCTGAGTTTCTCGTTGAGTAGCTGTCGGTATTTCCTGAGCGGATACCTCAATCCGTTTTCCCACATCATGATGACGGTCGGACTGGATACGTGGATTAGTTCAGCGAGTTCGGATTGCGTGTACCCGAACCTGTTTCGCCAGTATTTGAGCCGTTCCTGGCTGGTCGTCCGTGTTTTGATGCGAGCGTAGTCGACTGGAGTGTGTTTCCCGTCGGACGTGATGCCGTAGAAGAGGCCTGTGTGTACGTTCTGGTGTATCGTGAGTTCTTCGTTTCCGATGGTGATGGTAAAGAGTGTCGTTGCCATGGTTTTTTCTTATTTCCTTTCGGCCGGTGTTGTGGTGTCGAGGATTTCCTCCATGAGTTCCTCGCCTTTCTTGGTGAGTTGCCATCGCCAGCATGGTCTTTTTCGTTCGCTGATGCCGTTTCTGTCTATGCGGTGGACGTATCCCGCGCGTTCGAGTTCGACCATGCGGCTTCTCAGGCTTTGGGGCGTGTCCCGGTATCGGAAGTCTTCTGCTATTTGCGTCAATCGTTCCTGGGTGATTGGGTTTTTGACGGCGTGGAGGATTACGATCACGTGGAGTTGTGGGGTGCTGTGCATTAGAGTCTGCTTTCTGCTTGATGCCGGTAGTAGGCGGCGATACTTGCCGCTGTGGCCAGTCCGATGAGCCATTTGATGCCGAAGTGGACGTGGAAGGCTTTTGCGGTTGTTGTCCAGGCTGGCAAGGTCAGGTATGGGCTGAGGCACCATCCGCAGTAGGCGAGTTCTCCTAGACTGGCGGTCAGGCTGTTGGTTGTGTTTTCGGTTTTGGCTGTGAGTTGTTTTCTGAGTTTGGAGAAAACGTAGTCTGGGCCTGGGGATAGTTGGGTTACCGTGGTGGCGTATCCGGCTGTGAGGCCGGCGGTGATGACTGCGGTCCACCATGCTGTTTTCATTTTGTTGTCCTTTCGTCATTGTTGATGGTTTCGGCTGGAGTGTAGTGGATTTTTCCGTTGAGTAGTATCAGTGGGTATTTGATTGGTTTGTTTTGGTTTTTGGCGATGGTGCGGATTGCGGTGGCGGTGGGGCTGCCGGAGGGGACGACGTGTAGTTGTCTCCACATCCATTGTGCTGTCGTGCGGCATGAGTCCAGGAATTTTCTGGTTTTGGGGTTGCATGTGGGGCAGCCGTCGAAGAGCACGTACATGTCGGGGCTGGTGAGGAGGGTGTCGATGGTCATTAGAATGATGCTCCTGTTGTTTCGGTGATGGTGTCGATGATGTGGAGGGTGTTGAGTTGTTTGCGTTTGTGGTTGGCGATGAGTGGTTTGATGTCCTTTCGGTGTACTGGGATGGTTTGGTGTCGTGCGTCTCCGTAGACTCGTGGATCGTACATGCTGAAGTAGAGGGTTTCGAGTGTGTCGCAGACGACGAAGTATTGGAGGACTTGGGCTTGGTATGTGTCGGGGATGAAGTCCATGCCGGCGGCTTTGAGGCTTGTGGTTTCCGGTGGGAGGACTTGCGCGGCCATGTCGGCGAGGTTGTCAGGTAGGGTGTGTTGGCGGATGTATTGTGAGTGGATCATCCAGGGGATGACGGCTTGGAGGTGGTAGGCGCTTCCGAGGCTTTTGCATTCGATGGCCCATGTTGGGTTTTCGGATGCTTGGTAGGCGTCTGGGCTGCATGCGAGTCGTGGGTCTTCGTCGCTTTCCCAGATACCGCAGTCGGTGATGCAGTCTTTTTGCTCGTAGCCGAGTTGTTGGAGGGTGAGGGTGATGTTTTCTGGTTCGAGTCTGTGGCCGCGTGCCATGGGGTTTTCGCCGTCTGGTTGTTCGGCCATGGTTTCGGCTAGGAATTTCCAGAAGTCGATGTTGACTTTGAGGCGTTTGTTTTTGGCTTCGGCTTCGAGGATTCTTGTGTCGTAGTCTTGTGCTTTTTGGAAGTATTTGTTGGATTCTGTTTGCGTTTCTGCGGTTTTTGACTGTTCGAGCGCTTTATCGCGGTAGCCGATGAGTTTTTTGACGTCGGTTTGTAGGTAGTGGCTCATGGCTAGGTTGCCGCTTTTGGTGCCGGTGATGCGGCCTAGGCGTTCTTGGAGCCATGCTTCCGTGTTGTTGGCTTGTGATAGGTTGATGATTTTCATTGTCGGTCCTTTCTTGAGTTGATATCTTTATTATATCAACTCGTGTGTGGTTGGATGGCATGCGGCGTGTCGTGGCTCGGATATGAGAAAGACCCCGGTGGTGTGCCGGGGTCTTGTGTCACATTCTGTTGATGGCGTCCATGAGTTTGGTCAGGTCTGCTTGGGTGATTCCTCGCCAGCCTTTGACTGGCCGGTTCAGGGTGCCTGAGATGAATTCGCCGCGTGCTTCGGTTGGGAGGTGGTGTGCGTCCATGGCTTTGACGAGCGTGGCGTACTGGTCTGCGCCTATCGGCTTGTCGGCGGTGTTGTATTGCTGTTTGGCGTAGCTGCCGTCGTCGTCCTTGTCGGGGAAGATGCCGAGGATGGTGGTGAGGCTGTAGCGTCGTGCGTAGGTGATGGCGCTGCCGACCTGTTGTGGGTCTCCGGTGACGAAGAACGGGTATTCGCAGACGGTCATCTGGTCGGTGTCGTCGAAGATGATGGTTTCGATGGTGCCGAGGATTTGGCGTCCGTCTCCGGTGCCGTCGAAGGTTACTTTTTGGGTGAATGCGAGTCCGTGTTTTTCGAAGATTGGTTTGATGTTTTTGAGTAGGGTGGCGAGGTTGAGGTATTTGTAGGTGCGGCTTCCGGCGTTGGCGGTTTCGTCGGTGCTGAAGTTGGGTACTTCGTTGAGGACTTCGGCGAATTTCCGGTTGAGGCTGTTGTTTTCCATTGTGGTCTCCTTTTGTTGGTGTTGGCTGTCAGTGCTTGTAGATGGGGTAGACGATGGTTTGTGGTTCGTTCTCGGTTACGTTGTTGTAGATGGTTTCGAGTGTTTGCATGCCGCCGAGGTTGTATGCCTTCGTGTAGAAGTCGATGCGTTCCGGATTGTTTTTGGTGAGTGTGTAGAGGTAGCATGCCCATTCTGCGCCGTTGTGGTCCTGTTCGTAGTCTTCGAAGGCTTGGGAGTAGTCGTCGAGGGTGACGTATTTGTGGTCGCCGACGTGGTAGATGACGCCTTTGGGTGTGTGGTCGGTGTCGTAGTGGCTTTTTTGGTCGAGGCGGACGTCGATGGTGTGCATCATGGTTTCGACTTGGTTGGTGGTGATGGTGTTCATTGGTTGCTCCTTTTGTGTTTGCCAAGCTTTTGCTTGATATATTTAATATAGCATAAAAGGCGTGCCACTGTGATGCGACACGCCGTAAACCGTCGGATTCTTGCTCTTATCGTCTCCTGTAGGAAATAACTACCGTGATTGCGATCATTAGGAACGTGAGCCACCAGTCAGCCGTTTCCATTCCTTCTCCTTCCTGTGCTCTTTGATGACGGCCTCGATTTCCTGTCGGCAATATTGCGGAACGAGCGGGGCGAATTCGTCGATCGTCAACCCGTCCTCATACCATTTGATGATCTGGTTTTTCGTTGTTCTCTTCATTTGTTCCTCTTTTGCGGGATGGTTAATCTTGCTCGGGCTTCATAGACGTCCCTGACGTATGCTTCGTTCATATCGAGGATTTCGCTTACTTTGGCGACCGGATAACCTAGATCGAAGAGGTAATGTTCAGCCATGGCCTGTTCCAGGCCGACGTCATAGAGTTTGTGTGTCATTTCCCGTCCTTTCCAGCATCGCGTCGAGAGAGCTCAGCACGATACGCCATTCGTTTTTCAGTAGTCCGTACCAGGCTGCGGATTCGTATCCGGTCGTGGTCTCGATGAGTCTGCGTAGGATGCTGCCGCATTTGCCGGAGGTTTCCGTTCGTTCGTGTCTTATGGCGGCTTTCCGTGCGTACCATCGGGCTTTCTTCAGGTCTTCGACGGGGTTTCCCTTGGCTTGGTACCGCCATAGGTATTTGATGACGTTGCCGGTGCAGAAGTATTGGTGTTTGGCGAGGATGATGCATTCGTAGCCGATGTTGCGGCCGGTGTAGTGGGTCGGATGGTCGACGTTGTCTGTCATTTGTTTTCCTTTGCTTCTTTTGCGGCTTTGGCTTTAGCTCGTCGGATGCGGGCTCGTTCGTTTTGTTTGCGTATGTATTCGGCTTTTTGTTCCGGGGTCATGGCGTGGTAGCGGGCTCTTTGTCTGGCGAGCATTGCTTCCTTCCATTCGGGGTCGGTGTGGTATCGGAAGCGTGCGGCTTCGCGTTTCTTTTTTAGCGTGGAGGGTTTGCTGTGGTATTCTTTCTGTTTTTCCGCGTAGTGTTCGGCGTGTTCTTCTCTCCATTTGCGGTTTGCTTCGGCCATTTTCTCTTTGTGCCTGTGGTAGTAGCGGTAGTCGCTGATTTTGCGTCGTTCGTCTGCTGATGGTTGACGGTTGCGCATTTCGTTGACCCAGTCCATCAGGTTTTCGTCGTCGAGGTCGATGGGTTCCTGTTCTTTTCTTTTTGGCATGTCGTTTCCTTTTTCCTTCTTATAGGTTTTTGATGATGTAGTCGGCGATTTCCTCTGGGGTGTATTCGTCGAGCTGTCCGTTGTACATGGTGTATTGGGTGGCTAGCATGTTGTCTTCGTCGTACAGTCTCAGTTCGGTGTCGGTTGGGTTGCTGTAGGCGATGATGTACATGATTTTGTTGTTGTTCTGTCTTGTGATTTTTATTGCGGTGTCGCCGGGGTCGCATTCGACGTTGGTTACCGTGTATTCGTCGCCGAGTAGGGCGATTACGTCGGCCATTTCGTGGCGGATGTCTCTGTGGGTGGTGTTGTCGGTCATTTCTTTTCCTTTTCTTTTGGCTGTCGGCCTGTCAGAGATATGTCTTGATGTATGTGAGGATTGGTGTGATGCTGTCGTCTGGTTCCTTCATTGTCAGGAGGGCGGTTTCGAGTGGCTTGTCGTCGTCGTATATGGATATTTCGAATTCGTCGTGATGGTCGGGGTTGGCGGTGAAGAACAGGGTCCGGCTGGATTCCTTCTTGGTGATCAGGATGCTGGCGTCCGTGTCTTTGGTGTCGAGGTATTTTTCGTCGTATTCGTAGGGTAAGCATCCGTTGAGGATGTGGAATAGTGTTCGTAGGTTTTTGCTGCCGTTCATTTTGGTTTCCTTTTTGTTTTGGTGGCTTGGTGTTTTCCTTGCCTGATATCTATCACTATACCCACAAACGAGATGTGACACGCCGATGGGTATGGAAAAGGGCGGCACGCTTTTCATACGTGTCGCCCTGGTATGGTCAGAGACCGAGAAGTGATTTGGCGGTCTCCAGTTTGTCTTGCATCTTTTTGCTTCGCCTGTCAGTTCCCTTGATTTCGAGAAGGATGCACATTTCCTTGAGACGGCTGAAGACTCGCTGACGGCGGATATCACCCCGATCGGCGAAGTCCTTCGGTTCGAAGTTGGTGGTGATGATGAGTGGTAGGCCGGCACGGTAGCGTGCGTCGATGACGTTCATTACTTTTTCCCAGGTGAATTCAGTGTCGCGTTCCGCTCCCAGATCGTCGATGATGAGGAGGTCGAAGCGGTTGAGGTCGTCGAGGTATTTCTGGTCTCCTCCGAACTTTTCGCTGACCCGGCTGATGATGCGGCTGAAATTGGTCATCAGGCATGGTGTGCCTTGGTTGATGAGTTCGTTGGCGATGCATGCTGCGAGGAAGCTTTTGCCGGTGCCTACTTGGCCGCAGAGGAGCAGTCCGGTGCCTTGCTTGCGCATGGCGTCGAAGTTTGCGACGTACTTGCGTGCGATGTTTTCGTTTCGTTGGTCGGTGTGGTCTGATTTGGCGAAGGTCCATTCGCGCATTTCCGCGTCGGGGAAGCCGGTGCGTCGCATGCTGTCGAGGTATTGCATGCGGTCGCGTTTGCGTTTTTCTTCGGCTTCCTTTTCGTGTTGTGCGACGCTGCATTTGCATGCGCAGCGGACGGTTTTTGTGGTGCCGTCGGGCTTGGTTAGGATGCATTCCTTCTCTGAGTGGCATTTGCCGCACATGAGGAGGCCGTTTCCGTTGCGGTAGTCGTCTTCGTGTTCGGAGTATTGGCGTGAGATTCGCGCGTTGATGGTGTTGATGATGCCGGTGATGGTTTCCATGGTGTTGTTCCTTTCTGCTGTTTACGCCAATGTTATCTCATGTGTCGTCGGCATTGCGTTGCTGGCGTGTCGTGAGTTAGAAGACACAGGTTCTCAGCCACTCTTCGTCCGCTTCGCGTCGCTGGCGTTCTTCTTCTTCTTTCGCGGGGTCATAGTGCGGCTGGGTGGATTGCTGCTGCGGTTTCTGCTGGTATCCGTTGTTTCGATAGTTTTCGATGGGGAAGAAGGCGCTCCAGCCGCGGCAGACGACTTCGTCGAGGTAGTCGTTGACGCTCATTCGGCTTTCCTGTGCGCAATTGTCGAGTTTGCCGATGCAGCCTTGGATGGCCCTGTCGGTCATTGCGGCGCGTTTGGCCTTGCGGTTTTGGAGCCATGCTCCGAGTAGGTCCTTGGTTTGCGGGTCGTTGGTGTAGGCGTCGATGATGGCGTCGAAGCTCTTGGCCTTGCGGGTCTTCTTTGGTCGCGGCTGTGGTTTCGGTTCGGCGATGGGGAGTTGGGATTGTTCCGGTGTTGCGTTCGGGGTGTCAGCCCATGGGTCCTGTGTTGGGGCCTGTGCGGTGTCATGATGGCTGCCGATCAGGCGTGAATACTCCGGTCCGAAACTGTAGTAGGAGTAGGTGCCTTTGGTTCTTACTGTCTCGTGCTTCAGGATGCCGAGCGTTTCCATTTTCCTGAGCCGGTCGGAAAGGGCTCTCTTACCGAGGTCGAGCAGTGGGAGGTCTTCGAGTAACGAGTCGTAGCTTACCCACGCGTATTCAGTGCCGTTGATGATCGTTTTCTTCATGCGTGGGAAGAAGTCGACTATCCATCTGAGGATGATGAGGTCGGTGCAGTCGAGTTTGATGGTCTTGATGCGGCCGTTTTCAGTGATGGTGGCTCGCATGGACAGTGCTACTTCTTGGCTAAATCCTTCAAGTGTGTATTTCATTTTGGTTACGCTTTCAAAAAGCGAATCCCACCGACTGCTACCGTCTCCTACTCGGTGGCAATCAATGGGATTCGTACCATGTGGTTCATGCTCTCCAGGTGAGTGGTAGGAGCATCTCACATGGCGTATGACTCTAGTGTATCACGTTTTTTGGGCGACACGCCTATGTTTTGCGTTTTTTTGCTGGTGTTGCTTTATATGGTTCGTGTGGTCTCAGTCGGGGTCGTCGAACTGGTTGTCCGGGACCGGCGAGTAGGACTTAATGCACTTTGTGTAGGTGTCGAAGCACGCCGATTCGATGAGGCCGAAGCTCTGGAGTTTCCGGAGGTTTTTGCGGACGGTGTCGGGGGACATGTATGGGAAGACGTCCATGAACCGGTTTTTGGGGAACTCCACCCAGAGTCTCCCGTTGTGGCATTGCGTCCATTCCGTCGCGTTGGGTTTGCATGCGTCCGCGATGAATTGGTAGACGATGGCCGTGTTGACGCCGAGGTCTATCGCAATCTCGGGGTTGAAGCGCTGTTTTCCCATGGTCAGGCCTCCTCGATGAACGAGCTGAAGAGGCTGCGATTGTAGAGGATGCCTCCGAGCTTCGAGAGGGCGGTCACCGGGTTGTCGTAATGGCCGCTTGCGGTGTCCCATGCTTCGAAGACTTCCTCGTCACCGAACTTCGCACACAGGCCGGCGATAAACTTGCGTGACTTCTCCTCGCCTTCCTTGCTGAAGTGGACGCCGTACCGTTCAACGAGGAGCTTGTTAACGGCTTCGTAGATATCCATTGTGTGATCCTTTCTTAGTGTTGATGTTGCTTCAAGTATACCACAAGTCTTTGGAAAAGCGTTGAGTTCTGGCTACCAGCGTGTCTCAGTCTTCCGTCCACCGCATTCCTCTCCCACGCTTTTTACCGCATATACCTCTGTAACGCACGTAAAGGCCCTTCAGACCGATTTACACGGCAAACCCGATAACTCGTCAGGACCAACCCACGACAGCCCGTCAGGAAGGCCTTTACGCACGAAGGCGACGTTCCAGCATCAAGAAGCACCGAAAAGCATCGAGAACACCAAGCCGTGACAGGACCACCCAAGCCAAGCACGGACCAACTCTCCTCCATGCCCTGACCAGATCGTGTATCGGGACCAAAGCCCGAAGGGCAGCATCGAGGTGAAGCCCGTATCCTCCTCCTTGCTCAGAGCCATGGAAGAAGCCTCGAAGACATCAGGTCAGACTCCATGGCTCCATGTCACGCTCACCGAAGCCATCAAGGCTAGGCTCTCATCGATCTCGGCTCCCCATCCCCTTGGGTTTGGATTGGCTCCCATCCGGGATCGGGATACGGCTCCCCGCGGGAGCCGTCTTACTTAAAGGGTCTAGTAGAGGAGTCTTCTAATGGAAGGGTCTCTAGTAGAGGGGTCTTTGTTTGGAAGTTGAGTTCCGACCCGTTCGGAAGTTGAGTTCCGACCCGTTCGGAAGCTAACTTCCAAAGGGGTGGAAGTGTACTTCCGAAGGGTACGCGTTTTTTCATATGCAGTCGGAAGCCGATTGCACTCGTCCGGGCATCAAAAAAGGCCCCGACAGGCATGGGAGGTAATCCTCCGAAGCCAGTCGAGGCCCATTCCCTATGGTGCAGTCACGTCTCCCTGACGTTCATGCCGTACCGTCGTGCGAAGAGCTTGCTCTTGAGCTTATACACGTCGGTCCTCATGCCCTTCACGTCCTCGACGACCTCCTTGCCCGTCTCCTCGTCCATGTAGACGAAGTCGGCTACGTAGTAGACGGGCCGGTAATGCTTGCCGTCCACGTCGAAGGACGGCACGAGCTCATAACGCACCTGTCGGCGAAGGTTCTCGATGAGTCCATCCTCCTCCATGCCCTTCAGGACGAGATACCTGTCGGCCTCCTTACGCGAGTCAAAGGTGATGCCATCCACGACGGTTTTCTTCGCCCGGTATTTGCTCCGTCCGCCCCACATGGCTTACCTCCCAGTGCTTCCGAAACCGTTGTCGCCACGCTCCGTCGCATTGAACACGGAAACCTGTTCCAGTAACTCTCTGACCACCGGGAACACGACCAGCTGCGTGATCTTGTCTCCGGCCGCAAGCTGGTAATCTCCGCCACCATGGTTGTAGAGCTTGACCACGATGCTGCCCGTATAGCCTTCGTCGATGAGTCCGGTGCTGGTGATGTCGTGACTGACGTTGAGTCCGCTCTTGCTGACGAGCAGTCCGGCGCACCCTTGTGGCAACGCCACGTGCACTCCCGTATCGACTATCGCGCTTCCGTAGGCCGGTACGGTCACGGCTTTCGGCGTGCATAGGTCCAGTCCGGCATCGGTACCGTGGCCTCGTGATGGCATATATGCGCCGTTGTCCAGCATGATTTCCATTTGTCTTCTCCTTTTGTGGTATGATCGTCTATGTCGGAAAGTTTTTTTTGGTTTCCCTTTCTGACTGCCTTTCATTGGATAAAATAATACCCACCCGGTTGATTGCCTGGGTGGGTATTATTTTTCTTTTAGTGCTTGCGTCAGCGCTTACGGTATCCGCCGTTGATGCTCTTGACTAGCCAGTAGAAGAAGTAGATGCCGCATGTGAAGACGCTGTATACGCACACCTTGATGAAGCCTGGGGCCTTCTTCTTGCCGCTATCGTCCGACTGGCCCATCACGTTATTGATGATGATGGGCTGCTGGGTCGGCTGCTGGGTCGGCTGGGTTTTCGTCTGGTCAGTGTTCTGCTCGGTCATTTTCTGTTCCTTTCAATGTTGGTAGGTTTTTGATGTCCTACGTTGTTTTGTGATATTCACAATATCACGCTCGCCATCGCGACACGCCGAACGGACGACAAGCCACCCTCACACGTCGGTTGCAATCCAAGAAAAACGACGCTATATTGGTACTTGCCCTCATTGTGTACTGACTTACCTTAGACAAGTGCTCAACCGGTTTCCCCGCCCCTTTCCTCCGGTTGAGCACTTTTTTATACCCAAACCGCACGAACCGCTCCACGCATGCCAACGGCACACCGATGTGAAACAAGTTGTACGGGCACTAAAACCGTTATATAATAAGACTTATGAACGCTAAAGATTACACAGTAACAGTCCCTGAATACGCCTCCCGCTGGAAGCTCAACATCCAGACCGTCCGACGCTTCATCCGCGAAGGACGACTCCACGCAGTCAAGGTCGGCCGATGCTACTTCCTCGACCCGGACGTAATCCCCGACAAGGAAGGTCACTCGTCCAACGAGTAACCCCACAGTCAACTAGCCAATCAAGAAATGAACGCCCTAACCCAAAAATAGGGCGTTCAGAGTAAGACAAACGCCGACAACAACCATGTTGACACGGAAAACGAACTCAATAACGGATCGTTATCAAGTTTAAAAGAAAGGCAATCAAAATGGACTCCGAAATCCAAACATTCAACTTCAAAGACTCATCACTGAGAGTCATGACCGACGAAAACGGCGACCCATGGTTCCTAGGCAAGGACGCATGCGACATTCTCAACATCGACACGAATCATCTTCGCGACGCGCTTGACGAAGACGAAATCACAAACCTCCGAATTAGGGAGGTTTGGAATCAGCCGGGACGGGCACCGCTCATCATCAGCGAACCAGGCCTATACAAGCTCATCATGCGCTCCCGCAGACAGGAAGCCAAGGAATTCCAGCGTTGGGTAACGCATGAAGTGCTCCCCCAGATCCGTAAGACAGGAGGCTACATTCCGACATCTGAATCAGATTCGGACGAGGCCATCATGGCGAAAGCATTGCTCATCGCCCAGAAAACCATCGAACGCAACGCGCAGCAGCTTCGCGCCAAAGACAAGCAAATCATGGAACTGGAACCGAAAGCGCAAGCGCTCGACACCTTCACCAACGTGGAAGACAAGCTGCTCGTCCGCGACGCCGCGAAGGTCCTCTCCAACTCCGGCACCCCAATCACCGAAAAGCAGTTACGCGAATGGATGGCCAACAACGACTGGATATACAAGGCTAACGGCTCATGGCATGCGACGGCAAAACGCGTCACGGCCGGCCACCTCGTAATGGTCATGTCCACAAAACACGGAGCCAAGACCGACGGCACGAAATTCGCCTTCCCCCCAACCGTACGCATCACCCGCAAAGGATTGGCACTACTCCACACGCGACTCGGCGAAACCCGTCTGAATAACGCCCTCGAAGCAACCATCCGCTAACCAAAAGGAAAGGACACCAACATGAACGACCCACACATCATCCTCCCATCCGCCCGCCTCGTCGCCGACCCAGAACAGAAACAAACGAAGAACGGCACCCCATACCTCCTCATCCGCGTAGCCGCCAACGGCAGCCACAAAGACAAGCAGACCCAGCAGTGGATCGACCACGACACCATGTTCGCCACCATCTTCGAATACGACCAGAGACTCGCCGCCACCTACCTCCAGGAACTCCACAAAGGCACCCCGGTACGCGTCGAAGGCGACCTGAAATGGTCCGCCGGCACCGACCGCAACGGCCAGCCACGCACCGACTTCACCATCAACTACGCAACCATCACCATGGTCCTAAAGAAAGCCAGGACACAGCAGTCCACACCACAGCAGCCCACCCCACAACAACAGGCAGCAAACTGGGGAAACACCAACCAGTCCGACCCATACGCACAGTTCCCCGCCGTCGACGAATGGTGATAAAAGGAGCCCAACATGAACAAGAACCATAACCCCCTCAGTTACAAGATAGGAAAAACCCTCGCCTACCTCATCCTCATCCTCGCGACTATCCTCATCACAACAGGAAGCATCGCCCTACTAAAACTACTAATCTGTTTCATCCTCGGATAAACACAGCCCCTCCCCAACACGGAGGGGCTTTCCTCTTAGACAGGTATAATCAGCCATATGACAGACGTAACAAGAGACCATCGAGGCCGCATCACCGGCGGCATCCTCAACCCGACCGGCAAAGGCGGCTTCCAAGAACGCCCAGAAGACCGAGGCTCATGGACCAAAGACACCAGCCCCACCCGATGGATCCGCGAATTCAGCAAACTCACCCTATCGGAAGTCACCGAAAAAACAAAAGACCCGACCCTGACAATGGTGCAACGAATCGCCCTCAAACACGTCATCAACGCGTACAAGGACCCACACGTCACAACCGACTACATCGACCGACTCGACGGCAAAGCCCGCCAATCCACCGACGTGACCGTCACCGGCTACGAACCACCCCACATCACCCTCGAAGTATTCGACGACAACCCGAAAAACGGCAAAGACAACCAGTAAAGGCACATAGACCAGACCCATGCAAATAGCAAAACCTTACCGCGACCTATGGTGGTGGCTCCACACGGAGACACCACCATATCGCTATTACTGCTATTCAGGCGGCCGAGCCTCAGGCAAAAGCACCGCCGTAGCACAAAGCCTCATCCTCCGAGCCTCCATACAGCCAATCACCGTACTCTGCGCCCGCGAATTCCAGAACTCCATCACCGACTCCGTCTACAAGCTACTCACCGGCACCATCGAAAAATTCGGACTGCAAGGCTTCGAAATACGACGCGACGGCATCGGCCACGTCAACGGCAGCAATTTCATCTTCCGCGGCCTACACGACAACATCCAAAGCATCAAAAGCATCGAAGGCATCGACGTCTGCTGGGTCGAAGAAGCACAAACCATCAGCAAAGCAAGCCTGACTACGCTCATCCCAACCATCCGCAAACCCAACTCCACACTGATTTTTACGTGGAACCCCCTCACCAGCCACGACCCGATCTGGACGTATTTCATCTCCACAGACTCCGAAGAACGACTCCACCAGACATGCCACTGGCACACCACATTCGAAGACGTACACCGCCTCCTCAGCCAAGACGTCATCGACATGGTCGAAGCCGACAAACAGACAGCCGACTACGGACACGTCTGGCTCGGCCTACCATACGCCGACACCAACAACCAGCTCATAAGCGACACCATGATCAACGAAGCCCTCCAACGCGCGGCAACAGACGGACCGGTCACATTCGGCGTGGACGTCGCCAGATACGGCAGCGATCGCACCGCCCTCACCATCAAAAAAGGCAACCGCATCGAAACACTCGAATCATGGACCCACGCGAGCATCGTCGACACGGCCGAAAGAATCAGACTCCGCGCATCACAACACCAGCCAATCGACATCCGCATCGATGACACCGGCGTAGGAGGAGGCCTCACCGACCTACTCAAAACATACGGACTGCCAATCACCGGCATCAACTACGCCGGCAAAGCCAAAGACCAGCAATACCCCAACATAGCCTCCGAACTATGGTTCGACTTCGCCACCATGCTCCCCCAACTCAGCATCAACCCCCAGCTCGCCGACCTCGCCAAGCTCACCACCGAGCTAACCACACGCAAATGGCACATAACCAGCCGTAACCAACGACAAATAGAAAGCAAACAAGACTACAAAGACACCATGAACCTCGGAAGCCCAGACCTCGCCGACAGTCTGCTCCTCGCCTGTTACGAGCCACCCAAACTCCCCTCATGGGACGTCGCAGTATGCTAACCAACATCAACTGCGATAAACTACGAAATATACGACATACCACTACAAAACGAGGTAAAATGACCATTCTCGACAATATTCGCGCGGGCTTCACAAGCGCCTTCGGCCGTACCAACGCCCCACACACCACCCCCATCCAAACAGGCGGCAACGCATGGCAGCCAATGGGCGGCAACACCATCCCCATGCACGACACGTACGACAACATCTTCCCCTACGTCAACGCCATCGCACAACGATTCAGCACGGTAATCCCCTACGCCGTCACCACGGACGGAAGAAAACTCGACCCAGTCCCCCCCGCGTTAAGCGCACTATACGCACCAAACGACACCTACAGCTGCCTCGAATTCCTTAAAATCATCGCATCCAGCATGCTCACCCAATCCCACATCGACATCCTCGTCTGGACTCCGGAAGGCCCCGGCGGCAACATCACCTCGGACAACATCACCGGCTACACCATCCTCCCAACAAACAGCCGCGTATACGACGACAACCACAGCGACTGGTACCACCGCGTAACCATGGACCTCGGCAACGGTCCACGCCAATACGAATTCAGCCGCAACGAAACCATCGCATTAAGCTACAGCCGTCACCCCAACGACCCAACACGCGGCATCAGCCCAGCCATGACCGTCAAAAAATGGGCCAACGTTGACGACATGATCGCAGACTACGAACGCGGCTTCTTCGGCAACAACGCCGTACCCGCCGGCATGCTCGGCATCGTATCCGAAAACGCCGAAGACTTCCAACGCAACCGCACACGCCTCGAAGAAACCTTCCGCGGAGCCGGCAACAACAACGGCATCGTCTACAACATGGTCCCCGTCGACCCGACCACCCACAAGCCAAGCCAAACCAGCAAACTCGTCTGGGTCCCATTCCAGAACTCCAACGACACGCTCGACCTTCAAACCGTATCCAACGTAGTCAACAACCGCCTAGCAAACGCGCTCGCCGTCCCCGACATCATCCGAGGCATCGACAACGGCCAAACCTACGCCAACGCCGAAATGGCCGAACGCGCCTTCATCGAAAACACACTCAAACCCCTCTGCATGACCGTATGGGACAAATGGCAATTCGAACTCGACCGCATCACCGGAGGACTCGGCTACGGCATCACCTTCGACCTCGACCTACCAGCCCAGACCGAAGTCGAGAAAGCACAGGCTGAAACCCAGCAAATCCGCGTCAACAGCCTCATCCAACTCGTCAACATGGGAGCAACTGTCGAAAGCGCAGTCGAAGCACTAGGACTCCCCGACACCTACAAGCGACTCAACCTCCACCAGCCCGCCACAATCCCACTCCCATCCCTCCCCTCGAAAAGAAACATCACGAAAGCCGCCAAGGAAACAGACGACATGACAACCAAAAACCGGATACTGCCAGCAACCCGCACCTACGTCGACAGAATCATCCGCCTCACACGACGCACCCAAAACGGACTGAAAGACGACCTCGAAACCATCGGCCGCCAATGGGTCAACGACGTAGAAGACACCCTCGTCTCCCACCTCACCGAATACGCGCATAAAACCGGCATGAAACTCGAACAAATCCTCACCGCATGGGCCGAACTCCACCCGGAACACCCACTCGCAGTCGACATCCAGTCCTACACGACAACCGACTGGCAAAAACTCTACGACTGGACCACCCTACCCGACACCATCAAAACAGCATACGAAACACACCTACAGGAAATAGCCCACACAACATCCAAAACCATCACCAGCAAAACCCTGGAACTCCTAAACCGAGCCGACACGGAACAATGGGACGCACACCGACTACACGACGAACTAACCCGAATGAGCAACGACCACGCCGAACTAATAGCAAGATGCGAAACCGTCCAATCCCAAAGACTCGGAAGCCTGTACAGTGCCCGTAACCTCAGCGAAACATTAGGCGTCAGACTACAGAAAGTATGGCGCACCACCGGAGACGGCAACACGTGCGACTTCTGCAAACACATGGAAGGCACGACAAGACCGCTCGACTCCGCCTACATGGCAAAGGACGCGGTCGTCAACATCGGCGACAACTCCTACGTCAACAGTTTCGAAACCATGAGCACGCCGAACGGCCATCCACGATGCCGCTGCTACGAAGACTACGAAGTAGTGGAAGACTAACCAGCCATATCAACTACCGTGATATCATTATGCTCGTCAGTACATCAACCACTGATGCCACTGACGAGCACCACTGCCCCAATCCGAAAGGATGATATGAAGATTCGAGAGAGTCTCACACACGGCGGTGCCGCTGAAACAGAAGGCCATACGCTCACATTCCTCGCCAACAGCGGCAAGAAAATGAGCAACGGCCTCACCGTGGACCTCACCACACTCAAAGCGCCACTCATCGACGGCACGTTGAAACTCGTAGGAGAGCTCACGGAATCAGACCGACTGACACTCCCCCTTCTCATCGACCACGAGCCCAGCATCGAAGCACAGGCCGGCACTATCACCCGCCTATGGACAACCGACGCCGGACTCATGGCTGAAGCGAAGCTCAGTGAAGTCGACAACGGCGAACGAGTCCGCCGACTCGCCGCAGACGGATGTCTAACCAACAGTTTCAGCATCACCGTCGAATTTTCCGAACGGCCCGGCAAGGACGGCATCATCCGCAACGGCGAACTGGTCGAAATCAGCGTCGTCTACCGTGGAGCCGACCCGAAAGCGGCCTTCACATCAATCAACAAAAGAAATGGAGAAAACATGGACCAGACCCTCATGAACAAGCTGGCGCGTACCGTCGCAGAGTTCAAGCTCACCCCGGACGAAGCAGCCAACCTGACCTCGTCCGTCACCGACATCATGCAGAACGCCGTCGACGACATCACCGAAGCCGTCGCCGACCAGACCGACAGCCAGACGGCCGCGGAAACCGTTCCGGAAGAGCCGGTGCAGTCCGCCAACAAGCGTCCGCTCGTCATCGTCAACAAGAGCAACCGTACCGCCAAGCAGTCCGGTGTCGCTTCCTTCTCCCATTCCCGTGAAACGTGGCTCGACTCGCCGGACGCCATGGCCGCGTTCGAACGTACCCTCATCGACAACGACAACAAGGGTGTGGAAGCCTTCCACAAGGAATGGGCCGACACCGTGTCCCGCAACATGGCCGACACCGCATCCTTCGGCGTAGCCAAGACCGACGTGGACAAGTTCATCCCGACCGAAGCCATCACCACGATTTCCGACGCGCTCAACACGCGTGGTTCCGGCCTGTGGAACCTGTTCCGCAAGACCGGCATGGACAGACTCACCATCGGCGGCAACATCCTCGGCCTGTCCGAAGAGACCCGCGCCCACGGCTACCCGGTCGCCTCCTACGGCACCAAGAAGAAGGAACAGACCCCGTCCTTCGTGAAGCGTGAACTGACCGCAGACTACACGTACAAGTACATCACACTCAACAAGGGTGATATCCGTCGTACGCAGAAGCCGGGCGCACTCCTCCGCTATATCCTCTCCGAACTGCCGAACTACATCATCCAGACCATCGAACGCCAGGTCGTGCTCGGCGGCTACGAAGACATGGCACACTTCCGCTCCATCACCACCGACGCGGGAGACAAGGCTTCCGACTGGGCCGGCAACAAGTTCGCCCTTTCCTACACCATGACCGAAGACACGCCGCTCATGGGCTTCGTGAAGGCTTCCCACATGGTCCGCGCTCAGGGTAACAAGGTCCTCGTCTGCAATGCTGACACGGTAGCCGATCTGCTCATGTCCGCCAACGCGAACGGCAACACGTACATCGCCCTAGGCGGAGACGACACCCTCGCCCGTGCTCTCGGCGTCTCCCAGATCATCACCCCGGAATGGTGGACCGCGGAAGACGACAAGACGACGGCCGGCGTGGTCATGTCCGCCTCCCATTACGCGCTCGTCGGCGACACTTCCGTCGAATCGTTCACGAACTTCGCACTCCAGACCAACACCAACGAATACCTCCAGGAGATTTACGCTGGCGGTGGCTTGGATGCTGAGAAGTCCGCAGTGGTCATCAAGCCGAAGGCCTGATAATGAACGCTGAAATGTACTCGAGAATCGGCGGCAAGGCACTGCCGAAAGAGAATCTGAACACGGTCAAGGTCATCAACTTCGTGGACGAGGAGGGTCATCCGGTGGCTTTCGGCCAGGGAGCTCAGGGTCCGGCTGGTCCGGCCGGCCCCAAAGGTGAAACTGGCCCGGTTGGTCCGGCTGGCCCGGCCGGTCCGGTTGGTCCGGCTGGCCCGGCCGG
>ENA-OPAC01000291-OPAC01000291.1-human-gut-metagenome-genome-assembly--contig:-NODE-291-length-29762-cov-4.804592_pt1 | contig 29762 bp, 23 predicted proteins | sample MGYA00241052_ERZ501420 | MGnify/ENA primary metagenome ERZ501420 (study PRJEB25962, sample SAMEA2042513) | human gut metagenome | biome: human gut; feature: human-associated habitat; material: faeces... | reverse complement strand
TACCAAACAGCTCAGAAAAGTGAGCTAATTTAGGAACGTAAAACTGGACACCCTAATAATTTGGTTTGTTGCGTGATGGCAAAAGGTGCAGCACTTTCTGCATCCGGAAAAACAGCGAATGCCGGTAGGGAAATACAACATAGTGCGCCGACTAAAATTGCATTTCTGCTTCGTTGAGTTACTGTATTAACATTCATAAAAAGTAAAATTTGATAGTATTTTTTGTACGTTGAGGATTTTTTATATGCTTAATCTATATCCGTTGAGTTTTGTTGTTTTTTTAAATTTGGGTGCAATTTATGTCTATTTTTTCTCATGTGCAAACTTTAATTGAAATTTATTTATGATTTAGAGGGCTTAAAGTGTCTTGTCTTTAAACAATATGTTGTAGTAGAAGATGGATTAGGTGAATTTTACAATGGTTTGTCTTCAAATAGATAAATAATGATTGACAATTATTAATTTAATGCACAAATTGTCAATCTCAATTTTTTTGGTTGGATGGTTCTATTAAATGATTTGCCGAAGTTGGAAAAAAGGTAGGCAGAAAATAGAAAAAAGCCGGCGTGTTTTGATGAAAAGCCGGCGCGAATTGATAAAAATATGCCGGGAAATTTGAGGTTAAAATGAGGCCGGAAGATGGTGTTCTTCGATTTAACACAAAAAAAGCTCAGCAAGACTAATCCTGCTGAGCTATACTGATTACTTCTATTCAGTAAATAGAATCAGTTACTGATGCTTTAAACTAATCAATAGAATTATCTCTTCAAACTACTATTCAACTGTGCATCCGTAGCAGGATAAGGTAAATAAATGGATTTCTCACCTTGCCATGTTGTACCTGCAGAAATCTCTACCTGGTTCTTTCGCATAACACCCGGAGCCACTTCGATCGGCTCATTCGCCTTACGCTCGTTAAATGTTTGTTCCAATAATTCCATACGCAACTGATCGTCACGGCGAGTCACCATAGCTACCCAATAACCAGCTACTTCCCAACCATGTTCTGCTAACGCTGCATTAGCAAAGGCTTCGCCACTCAAACCTGATTGCAACGGTTCCAATCCAGCACGTTCACGTACCTTATTGATACATTCGTAAGCCATTGTATTCGGAGTTCCTTCTGCACGAGCCTGAGCTTCAGCATACCACAACAGCACTTCGGAATAGCGGATCAGACGATGACGATGATCGTTTGTCATCCATCCTGTATTGGCCGGCTGTGTATAATCGTAATCACCGCCATCTTCACCTATAGTGAAAATACAAAACATCGGGTGTTGTTCAGGAATTGATTCATCCCACCAGTCAACTAATGGATTACCAGCTTTATTACCCTGCAAGATTTTAGGATTATATGTCGCATCCTTACGCGGACCAGCCGGGAATTCTTTCCAGAACTTGATTTCACCCCAACCGTCACCCCATCCGCCAAGTGATTCGAACAGGTTACTAGAAGTCATCTGTGAGTCTTCAACCCACGTAAAGTCACGAGAGAAGTTGATACCAACTACTGTTTCATTCGTGTAATTATGACTTGGTGCATATACATATTTGTATTCAGGTTCCAAAATATACTCATACGTTCCTGCATTCACGCCATCAATTACCGCCTTTGCCTGTTCAGCAGCCTTAGCATAATATTCTGTTTTCTTTAAAGGCCAACCAGCCATAGCCATATAAACAGCAGCTAAAGTTGATTGAGCGGCCTGTTTTGTAATATAAATATTAGCACCGTTCATTTTTCGCGGAGCAGAAGAATAATCTGTTGGAAGCGTATTGACACAATCCACCAAATCTTGCTCAATTTGAGCGTAGATTTCTTCTATTGAAGCCAATGGACGCTCATAATTTACTTCATTGTCCAGTACCAACGGAACTTGTCCCCAACGACGCACCAACCAGAAGTAATTTACTGCACGCCAAAACTTAGCCTGCCCAATAGCTATATTAATCTCCTCCTTAGTTGTCGGAGTTCTTTCTGCATTTAAGATAATGTAATTAGCCGCCTTGATACAAGTATAAGAAGTTTGCCAGGCTGCTTCTACACCTTTATTGGCATCTGTCGGACGGAAAGCGTCCACTTCTGCATATGCCTGTTTGTTACTACCTGGATTTGTTGTCAAATCATCACCCTGCCAAGACGGAATAGTCGGGTTTGTATTCGTTTGTATCAAACATACTTTCTGATACAAAGCGTATGTTGACATATCCAATTCTTCTTGTGTAGAGAAGAAGGTCGTCGGGGTTAATTGTCCTTTTGGATCTTCTTCCAAAAAATCATTGCAAGAAGTAGAGAACAAAGTAAACAAAGCCCCACTTAATAATATATATTTTGCTTTCATAATTTTATCTTTGACTTTACATAGTTAGAAATTCATACGTACACCCAGTGTATAAGTACGTGTTAATGGGTAAGCACCAAAATCAATACCGTCGTTTACGTCGACACCACTACTCATAAATGAGATACCTGCAGGATCCATTCCCTTGTAACCTGTAATCGTAAACAGATTCTGGCAACTGAACGTAAACCGCAAATCAGCAAACTTGGCTACCGATTTAGGCAAGTTATAAGATAAGCTCAAGTTGTCCAAACGGAAATAACTGGCTGATTCAAGGAACTTGGTAGATGTTGAAGCCGACTGGTAATCGTTACCGGTAACTGTAACAGACGGATAACGAGCGAACTCCCTTGCCACATCATAATTGTCATTCAGATACTCACGCAAAGTGATGAAGGCAAAGTCACCTGTCATAGCTGTTCCCGTAAAACGAACTAAGTTCAAGCGATCTGCGCCAAACGAACCTGTGAAGAAGAGATTCAAATCCCAGTTTTTCCAACGGAAGGTATTGTTCCAACCTAATGTAAAGTCCGGATTAGCTTTTCCGATAAACGTACGGTCATTACTATCTATCATACCGTTTCCATCTAAATCAACAAACGAATCGCGGCCATCTTTATCCAAACCATTCCATACATATCCATAGAATGCTCCAATCGGTTGTCCTACTTCTACTCGTGTAACACCGTCATTCGGAATCATTCCGGCTGCCGGAGTTGTACCGGAAACGAAGTCCAATCCACCCAAACCTGTTACTTCATTCTTCAAATAAGTACCATTCAATGTAGTTGACCAAGTAAAATCTTGTGTATCAAATACAGTCGCATCGATTGAGAAATCGATACCGCGGTTGCTTACCTCAGCGGCATTTACCCAATAAGAACCACCTCCGTCATAATTGGCAATCGTACGCTGCAGCAAACCATCTTTTGTCTTTTTATCGAAATAGTCGAATGAGAAATTCAACCGATGATTCAAGATAGAGAAATCAAGACCCAAGTCTAACTGGTGCGTCGTTTCCCATGTCAAATCAGGTGTAGCTACTGATGTACCGATCCAATAACCGGTATATTGAGAAGAACCACCAAAAGCATACATGGCCTGTTGCATCAATCCTAATGTTCCATACGGGTCAATAGCCTGGCTACCAATAACACCATAGCTGGCACGGATTTTCATATCCTGGACAAGATTCTGATTCTGCATGAAATCTTCATTGCCTAACGACCAAGCAGCTGCAATAGACGGGAACCAACCCCATTTTTTATTCTGAAACTTAGAAGAACCGTCGGCACGAATCGTTCCTGTCAGCATGTAGCGGTCTTTGTAATTGTACATCACACGTCCTACTCCAGACATCAAGGCCCATGCCGAATAAGAGTTACTTACAGTTCGGCTGCTTGCCATATTGACATTCCACCAACCCACACTTTCTGTTAGCAATCCACTTCCATTCAACGCCATATAACGGGTTTCTGAATGCGTTGCTTCATAAACGGCCGTAGCAGTCAAGGCATGATCACCCCACTTATTCGTATATGTCAAGTTGTTTGTTGACTGCAATGTCATGCGGTATGTATCATTATTACCCATGCTATTATTGCTGTTCGTCACCTTCTTGGTAGAGAAAGAGTAAGCTTTCACATCATTATAGTCAATGCCGTTACTTGTCGTAAAGGTCAAGCCTGGCAGAATATCAAACTTCAAATCCATACGGGCATTTACGATATCTGTAATGGTTTCGCCCGTCTGTTCTTTTAACATACCAACAGGGTTGTTTTGCGTTAAAGCACTATATTGATCACGCGTATATGTACCATCCTCATTCAAGATTCCAAGTACGGGAGCGTAGTTCATGGCGACATTGATTATATTGCCTTTCCCTGCACTGAAGTCACCGCTATGACGAATATTATGGGAAGCATTCACATCAGCAGTTACATGCAACCAGTCTGTAACCTGAGAAGTTATATTGGCGCGAGCCTGGAAACGCTCATTCTTATTCTCTATCACAACTCCATCCTGTCCAACATAATTACCTGAAACCAGATACTGAGTCTTATCACTACCACCAGAGAATGTCAATTTATAATCTTGTGTAATACCGGTTTGATAAATCTCATCCTGCCAGTCTGTTCCAGCTGTTCCATTCTGAAATGCGCTTAACTGCTCATGAGAAAATGTATTTGCTCGGTAGGTATTATATAAAGTAGCAAACTCATAAGGGCTCAATGTCTCATAACGCTTGGCAATAGTTCCGATACCCACCTTCGCATCCAATGTTATTTCCCGAGTATTCGCTTTACCGGTCTTGGTTGTAATCAAGACAACACCATTCGCACCACGCGAACCGTAGATAGCTGTTGAAGAAGCATCCTTCAACACTTGCATTGACTGGATATCTTCAGGGTTCAAACCGGTTAGTCCACTTTCACGAACGATACCGTCGATTACATACAACGGATCGTTACTGCGGTTGATTGAGCCTGAACCACGCACACGGATCTTAACCGTTCCACCCGGCACACCGCTATTCTGTACCTGTACACCGGAAACACGTCCTTGCAATGCGTCTGACACCTGTACAATCGGCTGGTCTTTAAAGCTCTTACTATCCAAGACGGCTACTGATCCGCCAAGTCGGCTTTACGAACTACACCATAACCTACAACAACCAGTTCATCCAGATTCTGTGAATCTTCCTTTAAAGTAACATTCAGTTTCGTCTGGTTATTCACTACTATTTCTTCGGTTGTATAACCGATATAAGAAATCTGCAATGTAGCATTTCCCGGAACTGACAAGGTAAAACGACCATCCATATCGGTCATGGTTCCATTTGTCGTTCCTTTCTCGATCACATTCACGCCCATTAGCGGTTCACCATTCTGATCAACGACTGTTCCCGTAACAGAAATGGCCTGTTGTTGTTCTTGTACTACCGGGTTCGATTCATTTGCAACAGCTAAAGTTGTGCCGCCCAGCAACATTCCCGCCATCAAAGGCATCGTTTGAAGAAGTCGCTTCAATCCGGGATAAAATAATCCCGCAGGTATCACATTCTTTTTCATAAATTAATTATATAAGTTTTTTTCGTATTTCAAATCGTCAGGCCGGAACGGTTAAATATATCCTGCGCCTTTTTAATTTTACCATCATTATAAAGCTGTATTTATAAAGAAAAATAACTACAACATCCTACAGCTCTATCATTTTATAATTACCGATTACAAAAGTAAACTATTTTTAAATAGTGGACCCAATAAACAATATGTTTTATAACACATCTCGAATATTATTAACAAACACACACTAAAAAACGGTCTATTTCTATAATAATTTCATAAATACAATGAGGTTCAAAATATAATTCAAAAGGAAAATGAGGGTATTTATTTCAATTCATTCTTTGGCAGCTACTACAAAAAAAGGGCACGCCTCGCCGGACGTGCCCTTTCATCTGTAAAAAAGTCTGTTTATGTTTTGAGGTTTATAGATGGAGTCATTCCATTTCTTTTGCCCGATAAGCTACGGCATAAAGATGCATCTGCTTGACCATAGCCACCAGTCCGTTTGACCGCGTGGGCGAAAGATGCTCTTTCAGGCCGATCTTCTCGATAAAATAAAGGTCGGCATCCAGAATTTCCTGCGGAGTATGATCGGAAAGAACACTGATGAGCAGCGAAACAATTCCTTTCACAATGACGGCATCGCTGTCGCCCTGGAAGAGAATCTTCCCGTCTTTATAATCGGCCTGAAGCCATACACGGCTCTGGCAGCCTTCGATCAGGTTACTTTCCGTCTTATATTTTTCGTCGAGCGGCGGCAGACTGTTGCCGAGGTCAATCAGCAGGGCATATTTGTCCATCCAATCGTCGAAGGCTGAAAACTCTTCGATCACATTGTCTTGAATTTCGTTGATAGTCATATTTGCGGTATTTTAAATTCGCTGCAATATTCGGGAAATATTCTGACATCTGCAAATAAGAAAGGCAGAGATTGCGTGATGGAAAAACTTTCGGGCAAGGAACGCCGAGTAGTGGAAATAATCCGTATCTTTAGGCAATTCAACCATGAAAATAAACAGTATGTATTGTCGAAATCAATTGTTTCTGGCATGGGTGATGTTCATTCTTTGCCAGATCATACCGATTCCTGTAAAATCAGAAGAGGCAGACAGTTTGAAACGGCATCGGTTGTCGCATCAGTTGGAGTTTAATCTAAGAGAGGGATATTTGTTGAACACGCATCCTTTCTTTGGTGGAGAAAATAAATTTAACGAACCTATGCGAAGTGCCGGATCGGTTCATCTAAAATATGCATTCCGCTTTGATCCTCATTCCCGGTGGGGAAGCCAATACCCGGATGTTTATCAGGGAATTGGGCTGGCTTGTCATGCATTCCGGAACCGGGAGGAAATGGGTGTTCCCTGGAGTGCCTATGTCTTTCAAGGAGCGCCTATTACCCGGCTTACTCCTTCGCTTACGCTGGACTACGAATGGAACTTCGGGGTTTCGTGGGGGTGGAAAAAATATGATCCGCGACTGAACCCGCGTAATATGGTGGTCGGTTCGAAGATGAATGCTTATATCAATCTGGGCTGGTTGCTAAACTGGCAGGTCAACAACAACTGGCGTCTGACGGCCGGTGTGGATGTGACTCACTTTTCCAACGGCAATACACATTATCCTAATGCAGGTGTCAACTCCGTGGGTGGACGTGTAAGTCTGATCCGGACATTCGGGACGCATGCGTATCGGACATCAACCGAAGCACGGCGCAAAGCCCGGGCGGAAATTGAACGTTATTTCAGCTATGATGTGGTTCTTTATGGAGCCGTCCGGCGAAAAGGAATTATCTGGCCCGACGATCGGGTGTTAGTCCCGGGAGCATTTGGTGTTGCCGGCATCAATATCAATCCGATGTATAATCTGAATGCCTGTTTCCGGGCCGGGATTTCGTTGGATGCCCAGTATGATGAGAGCGCCAACATCAAAGACCATGTAGCCGGAGATGACCGGACGGCGGAGAATATCCGGTTTTATCGCCCACCTTTCCGGGAGCAATTCAGTGTGGGATTATCTCTTCGGGCAGAACTGGTGATGCCTATCTTTTCCATCAACCTGGGAGTTGGCCACAATGTATTTTACCGGGGAGAAGACCTAAAAGGATTTTATCAGATAGCAGCTTTGAAGACCTCCATTACTCGTCGGCTGTTCTTGCATGTCGGCTATCAGTTGCGTAATTTCAAAGACCCGAATAACCTCATGCTGGGTCTGGGTTATCGGTTTAATGGGAGATAAGAGAGGATATAAATACAGAATTCACGGTAGACTTTATGCCTGCCGTGAATTCTGTTGATATGGGTTATTGATATTGATAAACGACTTCCAGTACGGTCTGTCCGACAGCCTTTAATACATCTTTGTCGATGTTCTTCATGTTGTCGTTTTGCGTATGCCAGTGTGCACGGAATCCTTTTTCCGACTGCGGATCATAATTGATGATGTCGAGGCAAGGAATGCCGGTTTCTTCAATGACTGCTTCATGGTCGTCTGTCACACCTCCGCCATTGGCATTGATGAAGTATTTGCCGAAACCTAAGTTGCGTGCTGTTTCCCACACTTTATCTACATAACGGGCAGCATGGCGCATGGAAATATATTCTTTATAGAATACGGCATCTTTGGCTCCAACCATATCCAGCAGAATACCGAAATCGGCTTTGTAGCCTTTGATATGCGGATTCTTTCCCCAGAAACGGCTGCCAAGGCACCACGTTCCACTTTTGTAACCATACTTTTCTTCGGCAAAATCCGGAATACCGTAATCTTCGGCATCGAAGAAGATGATATCAATACCGACTGCCGGTGCTTTCTGTTGCAGCTGACGGGCGATCTCAAGCAAGACACCCACGCCGCTGGCTCCATCGTCGGCTCCGTCGATCGGCTTGTGAAGGTTTTCTTTATTCGGATCTTCGTCCGAGTATGGACGCGAATCCCAATGGGCAAAAAGCAGGATGCGCTTTTCACTTTCCGCATTGTAAGTTCCGATAATATTCTTCGACTCAAGCGGTGTTCCGTCGTAGGCAGTAAGTGTCATTTCTTGCTCATGTACTTGCGCACCGAAGCGTTTCAATTCGCTGGACAGATAGTTTCCGCATTGTTTGTGGGCGGAAGTATTGGGTACGCGGGGGCCGAAATCAACTTGCCGTTGCACGAACTGATAGGCACTGTCGGCGTTAAATACGGGCGTGTTTGTTGAAACTTGTGTGACCACCGGCTGGTTCGACGGTTGTTCACTCACCGTTTCGGCCGGTTTGTTGCTGCATGACCAGAGGGCCGATGCAACCAATAGATAAAGAATTCGAATCATGATCTTGTCTGTTTTGAGTTTTTTTACTGTCTTGCAGATTGTACCTTGCGCATGACACGGAGGAAATTGCCACCCCATATCTGGCTGATATCTGCATCTGAATAACCTTCTTTCAAGAGATACATGGTGATATTGATCAACTCGTTGCTTGACCGGCAGCCAATCAGTTCGCCGTCGCCGTCGAAGTCTGAGCCGATCCCGACATGATTGACACCCACCAGATCGACGATGTGGTTGATATGCCGGATCGCGTCACTGACCGAAGCCTTTTCAGCTTCCGGATTGATGAATCCTTTGTAAAGACATATCTGTACGACACCACCTTGTTCTGCCAATGCTTTGATTTGGGCATCAGTCAGATTCCGTGGATGATTACACAACGTGCGGGCTGATGAGTGCGAGGCAATAATCGGATAACGGCTGCAAGCCAGCACATCGTAGAATGTCGATTCGGCTGCATGAGAAATATCGACCATGACACCCAATCGGTTCATTTCGGCTACAGCCTGTTTCCCCAACGGACTCAAACCTTTCCATTCACCTTTTCCGCGGGCCGAGTCACATAGATCATTGTCGCCATTGTGGCATAAGGTAATGTAGCTGACACCCATGTCGCGGAACTTCCGTATGTTGTCCAGGTCTTTTCCCAGTGCATATCCGTTTTCGATTCCCAGGAAGATGGCCTTTTTGCCGGCCTGCTTCAGAAGAAACAGATCGTCGGGCGTGCGGGCAATGCCCATGCGGGTCGGATTCAGCTTTTCCTGGCGGATTACTTCTTTCAGGCGTTCTTCGGCATAGGCTGTCGCTTTAGCCAGGGAAGCATCGTCGCGTGCTCCTTGTGGAATATAAGCCACCATGAAAGCGGCATCAATCCGGCCTTCTTCCATAAAGGGCAGATTCACTTTCCCGCCTTGTTTCTCTCCGATATTGAAATGTCCCGGAAAGATCATAGGCGTGTCAGTATGCGAATCGATCGTGGCGATCCGTTGGTGTAACTCTTTTGCCTGACGGAAGATGCGGGCTTCTTCGATAAAGTGGTTGAAGAGTGCCTGGGCTTCTTCGTCTCCATGGATTGCCATCGCTTCCGGATGCCATTGAACGCTGAAGATGGATTTTTCCGGATGGCGCATGCCTTCATTGATTCCATCGGTTGCTACGGCAGTCTGCACAAACTCCGGAGCTAGATCTTTCACTGCCTGATGGTGGAATGAATTGACGGCAATGACACAGCCGTCTTCCAGCCGGACTGTATGCGATGCTTCTTCGCGTGCCATTTTCTGACTATGGCGGATGGGTGGTTGTTCGGCTTGTGTATAAATGTCTTGATATAGCGTTCCGCCGAAGGCTGCGTTCAGCATCTGGTGTCCCCGGCAAATTCCCATGATTGGGATTTGGCGGTTTGAAGCCAGACGGATCAGTGACAAGTCATACCGGTCGCGCAACGTATCCACATCCTGCAAGGCCAGGACCGGCTCTTCGTTGAGGAAGAGCGGATTGATATCACAACCGCCACTCATCAGGATTCCATCCAGTTCTTGTACTACGGCACTCAGCACACACAAATCGGTTGTTGCAGGGATGACAACCGGCGCGCCTCCTGCCTGGATAACGGCTTGGATATAAGTCTCGGCCAGGCATGTCTGACCGTCTTTCCGGTTGGCTGATATGCCAATGTGGGGTCTCGACTCTATCAATCGGTACTGATCGGCTTCTTTTAGAACAGAGGCCAGTTGATAAGAAGAATTCATCATTTACTTACTTCTTGATCGTTGTTATAAAGAATAAAGAGCCAGTAGAAATTATCCCGGTTGCGGTATATATTTCCTGCTGGCTCATTGTAGGTTATAATTTGTGAGTTCATGAGCCGGCGGACAATTTGCCAGTCGGCTTATACTCTTCGGTTATTTAGGCATCAATATTGGCATACGTAGCATTCTCTTCGATGAATTCACGACGCGGACCCACGTCTTCACCCATCAACATCGAGAAGATCTGGTCTGCTTCTGCTGCATTATCGATGGTGATCTGCTTCAATGTTCGGTTTTCCGGGTTCATGGTTGTTTCCCATAACTGGTGATCACTCATTTCACCCAAACCTTTGTATCGTTGTGTCTGGATCTGTTTTTCATCGCCACCACCATATTTCAGGATGAATGTCTGACGCTGCTGGTCAGTCCAGCAATATTCTTCTACTTTACCTTTCTTGCACAGATAAAGCGGCGGAGTTGCCAGATATACATAGCCGTTTTCAATCAGGGCACGCATACGGCGGAAGAAGAAGGTCAGGATCAGCGTAGCGATATGGCTACCGTCCACATCGGCATCGGTCATGATGATAACTTTATGATAACGCAGCTTATCCATGTTCAAGGCTTTCGGATCGTCTTCCGTACCAATGGTGACACCCATTGCCCGATAGATGTTCTGGATTTCTTCGCTTTCGAATACCTTGTGGTCCATTGCCTTTTCCACATTCAGGATCTTTCCACGCAACGGAAGGATTGCCTGGAACTTACTGTTTCGTCCCTGCTTGGCTGTTCCGCCTGCCGAATCACCCTCGACCAGGAACAACTCGCATAAAGAAGCATCCTTCGACTGGCAGTCGGCCAACTTTCCGGGAAGTCCACCACCGGTCAGAGGCGACTTACGCAATACTTGTTCGCGTGCCTTACGGGCAGCCTGGCGGGCTGATGCTGCCAAAACTACTTTCTCGACGATTGTCTTCGCTTCTTTCGGATGTTCTTCCAGATAATAACCCAAAGCTTCGCCGACAGCCTGGTCAACAGCACCGGTCACTTCCGAGTTACCCAGCTTTGTCTTGGTCTGTCCTTCAAACTGCGGTTCTGCCACCTTGATAGAGATTACGGCAGTCAGACCTTCACGGAAGTCATCACCCTGGATTTCTACTTTTGCCTTTTCCAACAGTTTGGAATCTTCTGCATATTTCTTCAGCGTACGAGTCAAACCACGACGGAAGCCTGCCACATGCGTACCACCTTCGATCGTGTTGATGTCGTTGACATACGAGAATACACTTTCATTGTACGATGTATTGTATGTCATGGCTACTTCCACCGGAATGCCCTGCTTTTCCGTTACGATATGGATCACATCCGGAATCAGTTTTTCTTTCGAGCGGTCGATATAACGTACAAACTCCTTCAGTCCTTCATCAGAGTGGAATATTTCCGACTTATAGGAACCATCGTCTTTCTTCACCCGTTTATCGGTCAGACGCAAGGTAATACCGGCATTCAGGAAGGCTAACTCACGCAAGCGCGTAGCCAAAATATCATATTTGTATTCAGTGACGGTAAAGATACTGCCATCCGGTTTGAAGGTGATAGTCGTTCCCGTAGAATCGGCATCGCCCACCACCTGCACGTCGTGCAACGGCTTTCCACACGAGAACTCCTGCATATAAACATGACCGTTACGGCGCACTTCAGCTTTCAGATAAGTTGAAAGGGCATTCACACACGAAACACCCACACCATGCAGACCACCAGACACCTTATAAGTTCCTTTATCGAATTTACCGCCGGCGTGAAGCACAGTCAAAACGACTTCCAATGCTGATTTTCCTTCTTTCTCATGAATATCGACCGGAATACCACGTCCGTTGTCAGTTACAACAATTGAATTGTCTTCATTGATTACCACATCGACAAGGGTACAATAACCGGCCAAAGCCTCATCAATTGAGTTATCAACCACTTCGTACACTAAATGGTGAAGGCCTTTTTCGCTAATATCGCCAATATACATCGCCGGTCTTTTGCGTACAGCTTCTAACCCTTCAAGTACCTGAATACTGTCCGCAGAATAGTCTGAAGATGTATTCTTAATTTCTTCACTCATGAGTCTATCACGTTTTAAATCAGTAAAAATCTTTCTTATTATTAAGCTAACAAAGGTACTTATAATTATCGAGAGTAGAGAATTCCAGGCGTGTAAAAAAGTAAAAAAGTAGCATAAAAAAAGGAGAGAATCTATCAATCTGATACATTCTCTCCATGTAGCCCGTGGGGGAATCGAACCCCCCTTTCAAGAATGAAAATCTTGCGTCCTAACCGATAGACGAACGGGCCATCCGATAAAGATCCGAAGATCTTAATATGTTCAGTAAAAACTTACTTCGCTAAAGAATTCACATGCTTAGCCAACTTAGACTTCAAGTTGCCAGCTTTATTCTTGTGGATAATGTGCTTCTTTGCTAATTTATCCAACATTGAGCATACTTTAGGGAACAAAGTCTGTGCTTCATTCTGATCTTCAGTAGCACGCAGGTCACGCATTGCGTTACGAGCAGTCTTCGCATAGTATCTGTTATGAAGACGTCTTGCGTTTGTCTGTCTGATTCTTTTAATTGATGACTTATGATTTGCCATTTCTCAGAAATTCTTCTTTAATTTTTTAATCCTGTTTATTGTAGCCCGTGGGGGAATCGAACCCCCCTTTCAAGAATGAAAATCTTGCGTCCTAACCGATAGACGAACGGGCCATCTTGCTAACGATTTCTCTTTTAGCGTTTTGGGATATCATTTCCCCGATTGCGAGTGCAAAGATAGAGCTTCTTTTTTTACCGACAAAGCTTTTAGGGAAGAAAATTTATAATTTGTCACTGTTTTAACTTTTGTTTGGAACTCATATCTCTCAGATGTATGTCTAATGCCTTGACGGAAATGTTTATCTCCCAGACACATACACATAGAGAAGCGGCCAAAAGCACGAGCGCCGCACCAAATAGGTAAATAGCCCAATCTAACAGATGAATATAGATAAAAAACATCGCGACCACACACAGCAGCAAACTGGATATACCTAAAATCTGCATGCTCTGAATCAGCGAAAGCCGCTTCCTGAGATTCCTGATTTGCTCTATTTCCTGTGGATTTCCATGCCGTTCATACTGGTCCGTCAGGCTGCGAACCACATTCGTATAAGCCAAGAAACGGTTTGTGTAGGCCAAGAGTATTAGCGATATGGCCGAAAACAAAAGTGAAGGTGTTGTCAGATCAAGCATGTTGGGTAAATATATTTTTGAGTTATCGTTTATCAGTTCCCGTATCCAGAGGTTTCCTTAATAAAACCAGTCCTGCTGTTAACCGAACAGCTTATTATTCCACAAAGATACAATTTTATAACCCCAGAATTTCTATCTTTGTTTAAAAAAAGTCATGCTATACAAGACGCAGGGAATCGTACTTCATTCGCTCCCCTATAAGGATGTGTATACGATTCTCCATATATATACGAAAGATTTCGGGCGGGTTTCCTATTTAGTATCCCGCAAAAGCAGCAAGCGGTCGTCCCTGTCTCGCTCCCTGTTCATGCCACTTTCCATCCTAGATCTGGAAGTTGAGCACCTCAACAAACGAGACATCCAGCGTATTAAAGAAGCACATCTTTCCCTCTCGACTTCTTCACTGCAAGCTGATCCGGTAAAGAATGTCCTGGCTCTTTTCCTGTCGGAAGTCCTCTTCCGGGTAGTAAAAGACACGCAAGCCGACGAACGCATGTATGCTTTTCTGACTAATTCGATCCGCATCCTCGAGGTTACCGAAAAAGGCATCGCCAATTTCCACCTGGTCTTTCTCCTGAATCTGCTACATTATCTAGGGATTTTCCCCAATACAGTCCGACAACACGACGAACACTATTTCGATATGCTGAACGGGACATTTGCCAGACAACAACCCACTCATCCCTATTTTCTGACGCCAGCCGAAACCGTGGCCTGGCAGCGGATTTTGAAGATGAACTATGAGAATATGTCACTTTACTCTTTTTCCCGGCAAGACCGCCAACAAATCATCCAGCGCATTTTCGAATACTACAAACTTCATCTGCCCGAATTTTCTGAAATCCGCTCTTTGCAAGTTCTTCAGTCCTTATTCGACTAAGCCGTTTATTTGATTTAAAAAGGTAGGCAGAAAAGAGAAAAAGTGAAGTGCACTTCAAAAGCCGGCGTCTTTTGTTGAAAAGCTGGCGCAAAATGATAAAAACATAGGCAGAAATTTATGAAAAGCCGGCGCGTTTTTCAGCACTCTCTATCTAAAATGTTTGGCGATTTAACGAAAAGGTCTTACTTTTGTTCCCTCAATCCTTGCCGCCCTTGTAGTTCAACGGATAGAACGACGGTTTCCTAAACCGTAAATTTGGGTTCGATTCCCAACGGGGGTACATTCCAATTGACAATTGACAATGGTGAATTGACAATGGAGACACAAAAAAAAATCAATTGACAATGGAAACACAGGACAAATCAATTGACGAATTGAAAATTACAGATAAATTTCCCCAAACTATATGTTGAAAACGATTATTATGGTAGGTATGGGCAGTTGCTTAGGAGGCATTGTGCGTTACCTGGCCTCACGTTTCATTCAAGAGCATGTGATCTGTTCTTTTCCCTTAGGAACCTGGGTTGTGAATATATTGGGATGTTTTGCCATCGGTTTATTCTATGGTTTATTTGAACAGGCACATCTAATGAATTCTAATCTCAAACTGTTTTTAACAGTGGGTTTCTGCGGTGGTTTCACAACTTTTTCTACCTTTATGAATGAAAACTTTCAGTTAATACGGGATGGAAATTTCTATTATTTCTCACTCTATACAGGTTTAAGCCTGCTGATCGGTTTTCTGATGCTCATTGCCGGTTATTCACTTGTTAAACTCTTTTGAGATGGAAAGTAATCCGAGAAAAATACAGTTACTGCGCTTTTATGTCAGCAATACAGATAAAATAAAGCATACTTCGGTGTATGAAGCGCTTGCCTTCGCTGCCAAGCGTTACGGAATGGCAGGAACAACTGTCTATAAAGGAATTATGGGATATGGAGCCAAAAGCAAGCTTCGCTCAGATAAATTCTGGGAGCTGACAGAAAAAATTCCTGTCATTGTAGAAATAGTGGATGAAGCATCCAAAATAAAAGCATTTGTCGATAAAGTGATGCCCGTTATCCAAAAACTCCCGAAAGGCTGTATGGTGACTTGCCAGAATGTAGACGTTTTGTTCTGCCCCAATCCTCAGCTGATGCCCTGACAAGGAACAACATTTATCCTACCAGCCATTCCTTGAACTCGGCCACACGCGCCTTGCTGACCAGTACTTTCTCGACAGTCGGCGCTTTCAGATTGATAGAAAGCCGACCGTTAAACCACAAGTCGATATCCAGAATTGCTTTTTTGGAGATAAGAAACTGCCGGTTAGCCCGAAAGAAAAGATGTGGATCCAGACTTTCGGCCAGTTCATCAAGAGTCTGAGGAAAGAGATATTCATGCAGCTGACTGTCAACAGCCTTCACATTCCCGTCGGCTATATAAAAGAACAGAATGGAATCGACCGAAATAGGAAGCAGCTTATCCCCTTTCATCGGAATAAGGAAATGCGTCTTAAAACTCTCTGCCCGTTTTAATTCCTGGAAAATCTTCAGATAATCAGGCTCTTTTTCCGGAGTCGCCATTTCTGCTGCCGGAGAAAATCGTTTTAATTTTTCCAAAGCCCGCTGCAAATCTGGCCGGTTGATCGGCTTCAGCAGGTAATCAATGCTATTCACCCGAAAAGCACGCAAGGCATATTCATCATAGGCTGTGGTGAAGATGATGGGGCACGTGATAGTGATGTGCTCAAAAATCTCGAAGGCCGAGCCATCGGCCAGATGAATATCCAGAAACACCACATCCGGCATCGGTGAAGTACGGAACCACTCCAGACTGTCGAAGATACTGTCAAGTTCACCGACCACCGTCATCTCCGGCGCCGTTTCAGCCAACAACGCTTTCAGGTTGCGCAAAGCCGCTTTTTCATCTTCTATAATCAATGCTTTCATATCAGAGGCAGAATGACGATAAAATGATTATTTTCTTCCTTTACAACGATTTCCCTGTTAAATAAGAGCTGGTATCGTTTCGACAGATTACTCAGCCCAATATGTGTTCCACTAGTAGCTGTCATCTTGGGCTGTATCGGATTCGATACGATCAGGTTATCTCCTTCCGTCCGGATGCGGATATGCAGCGGATGCCGGTTACTGATCTCATTGTGCTTCACGGCATTCTCAACCAATAACTGGACCGACACCGGAGGCAGCGTCTTTGACAAAGTTTCCGGCGCAACATCGATATCAAAAACCAGATTGTCTTCAAACCGCATCTGCAGTAGATAGATATAAGAACGCACAAAATTCATTTCTTCCTCTAACGTCACCCGATGACTGTCGCTTTCCTGCAGAGAATAACGCAGTACTTTCGACAACTCCTGCAAATAATCCTGCGCTTTCTCTGGTGTTTCCCGAATGAGGGAATTCAGGGTATTCAATGAGTTGAACAGCATATGCGGATTCAGCTGACTCTTGAGCGATTCATACTGATTGACCAGATTGGCTGTCCGCAACATCTGGTTTTCGACCAGCATCCGTCGGCTCTTCCGGTTCAGGTACATCAAATAACAGCTGCCTGTAACGATAATGGAAATCAACCCGTCACGCAGCGGATGCAGATAATGGTGCAAGCTGGCATCGATGGCTGGGATATTAAAGTAATGATGCAACCAGACAAAACCCTGCCCCAACAGACTGCTGCCAATCCATGTAATCACAAATGAACTCACCACATGCTGCCGCCTGACATGGATTGAATCTTTATTGAACTTGAAAAGCCACGTATTCAACCCGAACAGCAGGATTAATGACAGATAAGTAAATATCACCTCGTTCACAACATCTATCGGACGCATATCCGGGAAAGGTGCCTGACCAGTATCCAAATCCAGCAAAGCTATCAATTCCGGGAAATGCGTAAGAAACGCCACCATGATGGAGATGACGTTTATCATGAACAAATATCTGTCAAATCGGATGAGTTTCATACAGCAAAGTTAATCGTTTTTCCGGATTTTCGCACTCACGTACATGCCCGGACGGAACCGGCTGTTCTGGTCCTTTACCCGAGCATAGACCTGCAGGGAACGGTTGACGTCGTCTACTTCCTGTCCGATCGTGATAACTGTTGCTTCGAAGGTTTGTGATCCCATGCCATTGACCTGGAACTCGACCGAACTGCCCACCTGCAAATAGTCAAGATCCTTTTCATAGGCTGTCAGTTCAAGTAATGTCTCCCCTTTATTAATGATATCACATATCGGTTCACCCGCATTCAAATAGGTTCCCAAATTGACTTTCATGTTCGTAACATAACCGTCGAGCGGAGATTTCACCTGCAGATACGGCTCAATCCCCTGGTCATGTAACTGACGGACATCCACCTGCAGCAGTTTCAGCTGGGCAGCCGCCGCATCCATCCGGCTCTTCATCGAAAGATAATCGGCCTTGCTCTGCTGGAAACGCTTCTGCGAAGCAGCTTCCTGCTCTGACAACATCTTCTGCCGGTTATATTCTTTCTCCAGGTATTCTGCCTGGGCTGCCGATTCCAGATAGGTCTGTTGCAGTTGGATAAATTCCGGGTTTTCCAGCGTAGCAATCACCTCTCCTTGTCTGACATAACTTCCCGGTAAAAGGTTCGTGCTATGAATGCTTCCTCCCATTGTCAGCGTAACTGTAGCCTGCCGCTGGGGCGGAACAGTGATAACTCCGTTGTAAGAAGCCGACTTAGCTACGTTGGTAGCCGAACTGACGGCATCGGTTTGCTGTACTGAATCTGCCTGGGCAACTGTTTCTGTGGCAGGAGCCGGAGCAGCTTCTTCTTGCTGACTGGCAGGTTGCGGATTATTACAGGATAAAAGGAATAATCCGAGGGTGCTTGCTATGTATATCTTTTTCATCTTCTATAATATTTACGGTTCGTTATTAGTTATCTCCTTCTGTATATAATTCCAGTTCTAGTACCGAAATGTTGTAGCCATACACGGTCTCGATATATTTCTGACGGATATCGCGGGCGCTGGTCAGGCTCTGCACAAACTCGACGATGTCGATTTCACTTTCCTGAAACTGCAACAGGGCGTTCTTCTGCAGTGACCGTGCTTCGCGTAAGGCAGCCGTCGTGAAGTAATTCAGACTTTCCTGTTGCTGGCGCAGCTTGTTGTGCAGTTCTACCACCTTATTATTCAACTGGCGGCAATTGTCATTGGCTTCCAGCTGGGCAATATGCCAGTCGATCTTCGCCTGCTTGCTTCGGCTCTGCTGCGGGAAGAACAAGACCGGGAAAGAAAGTCCAACCATCCAGGCATTCAGCCCGTTCAGTGGAGAAATCTTCTGCCGGGTATAACCGACTGACAACTCCGGAAAGAATTTACTCCGTTCAACGCGCAACAAGGCCTGCTTCTCGTCCACCCGGCTGTTGAAATAATCCAGGTGAATCTGCGACGGCGTATAAGTAACCGGCATAGGAAAACAGCTCATAGTTGTATCCGCCGGAAGAATCGGCTCGTTGGCATAGCAGCTCCAGGCAAAACGGCGGCCGGCAAGCGACAGTTCTTCTTTCGCCTGTATCCACCGTGTATGCATATCGGCAGCCAGTGTCGAGATCATGTCGCGCTGCAACTGGCTGATATCGCCCTGCGCATAACGCAAATCGCCAGTTTTCCGCAACATTTCTGCCAGCTGCTGCTGTTCATCATACAGCTTGTATAACTGAAAAGCATACAAATAATAGGCCCATGCCCGCTTAACTTCAGCTACAACTTCTTTCTTCACCAGATCCCGGTAATGCGTTCCTCCAGCAATTTGTGTATTAACCAGAGCATTCCGGTAGAAAGGAGTCAGCAACGAACCCAACGACTGCTCAATGGCCAGCTCGTTATCATTCCGATAAGCTCCGTTCAACTGTCCCCATGAATAGTTAAACGACATGTTTCCACCATCCCAGATTTCACCCCGGGCAGCCCGGCTTTTCTCCAAAGCGGCTTCGGCTGTCTGCAGACGAGGATGATGCTGCAGGGCAATCGCGACAGCCTCGTCCAGCGAAACTGTCTTCGTCTGTGCCTGACCCACAGCCGGAATCAGAAGACAGGCCAGTAACAAAGCGGCTTGCGTATACTTCGTTTTCCGAGTTGCTCTACGACGCCATCCGGCAGAAATCTGATTCACCAGCTTATAAAAAGTTGGGATGATAATCAGCGTCAGGATTGTTGAAACCAGCAATCCGCCAATCACTACTGTTGCCAGCGGGCGCTGCACTTCTGCACCGGCCGTTTTAGCAATAGCCATCGGTACAAAACCCAACGACGCAACCAGACCGGTCAGGAATACCGGACGAAGCAGATGCGGGCAACCTTTCCTGATAATGCGATTCGTACACATTGTATATAGATTATGTTTTCGTAAGTCATTGAAATGATTGATCATCAGAATACCATTCAACACCGCCACACCAAAGAGGGCGATAAATCCGACTCCCGCCGATATACTGAACGGCAAGCCACGCAGCCAGAGGGCCACAATGCCACCGATGAGCGACAAAGGTACTGTCGAGAACACTACCAACGTGTAAATGACACTCCGGAAAGCGAAGAACAGTAACAGCAGAATCAACAGCAAGGCTATCGGGATAACCACCATCAAGGTTCGGATCGCATTCTGCAAGTTCTCAAACTGACCGCCGTATTCAAAATAATAGCCCGGCTTCAACTGGACATTCTTATCTAATGATTCCTGAATTTGGGAAACGACTTGTTGGATATCGGCATTGCGCACATTGACACCGATGACGATACGTCGCTTGGTAGCATCCCGATTGATCTGCAACGGTCCGTTGACCAAATCGATCGAAGCCACTTCACTTACCGGAATCTGAATGCCTTCGGCCGTGCGGACAAATAGTTTATCCAGATTCAGGTCTTTCACCTTATCATTATCCAAACGCAGGACCAGATCAAAGCGCCGTTCGTTCTCAAAGACGACACCGGCCGTTTCGCCAGCATAAGCCGTACGGATAATGGTATTCAGCTCTTCGATGTTGATACCATAGCGGGCAATCTTCCGCCGGTCATAATTCACCACCAGCTGCGGCAAGCCCATTGCCTGCTCCACCAAGACATCGGCCGCACCCGGCACCTGTTCAACATAGCGGGCCGCTTCCTTGGCTTTGCTGTACAGTTCTGCCATATCTTCTCCATACAGCTTGATGGCAATATCCGCCTTGGCACCGGTCATCAGCTCATTGAAGCGGAGCTGGATCGGCTGACTGAAGTTGAACTCAGCCCCGTCGATCGATTCCAGTTCGGCCTTCATCTTCTCCACCATTTCAGCCCGGCTACCGGCAGATGTCCATTCACTGAACGGCTTCATGACGATCATGATATCTCCATCTTCCACCGCCATCGGATCGGTTGGCACCTCAGCCGTACCGATCTTCGCCACGACGTGTTTGATTTCCGGGAATTTTGCTTTCAGCTTCTTCTCGGCTTCCAGCGATATTTCGATACTCCGGCTCAGCGAACTACCAGCCGGCAAAGTCATCTGCATAGCGAAGTCACCTTCATCCAAGGTCGGAATAAATTCAGCTCCCAAGCGGGTGAAGAGGAGGAACGAGGCAGCCAGCAAGGCGAAAGAAGATACAATCGTTCCCCAGATATGCTTCAGGCAAAAGCTCAGGCAACGCTGATACAGCTTGTTCAAGCGTTCGAAGAAGCGATCGGCCAGTGTCGGTTTCACCGCAATCTGCCGCTTCAGGAACAACGAGGCCATCATCGGCACATAGGTAAGGGATAAAAGCAACGCACCAATGATACAGAACACCAGCGTCTTGGCCATCGGGGTGAAATATTTCCCTTCAATGCCCGTCAGAGTCAGAATCGGGAAGAACACAATCAGGATAATCAGCACAGCAAAGGTCGCACTACGCACCACTTGTCCGGCGCCCGTTTCCACTTCCCGGTCCATTTCTTCTCGGCTCAACTGACGTCCGGCCAGTCTTTTCCCATAAATATGGGCCAGGATTCCTTCCAGGATGACAATCGAGCCATCCACCACAATACCGAAGTCGATCGCCCCCAGACTCATCAGGTTGGCCGATACACCAAAGATGCGCATCAGTATGAATCCGAACAACATAGCTAATGGAATAACCGATGCCACAATCAGGCCGGCACGCACATTTCCTAAGAAAACAATCAAGACGACAAATACGATCAGTGCTCCTTCGATCAGGTTTCGGATCACGGTCGAGATATTCCGATTCACTAATTCTGAGCGGTTCAGATATGGTTCAACATGAACGCCTTCGGGCAACATCTTCTGTACTTTCTCCACCCGCTTTTCCAGTTCCTGAGTGACGATATTGGCATTGGCACCTTTCAGCATCATAGCAATTCCGCCCACGCATTCGCCTTCCCCGTCTTTTGTCATGGCACCAAAGCGTTTAGGAGCACCGAAACGGACTTTCCCGATATCGCTGATATGAATCGGAATGCCACCCCGGTTGGTTATCACGATCTTCTCAATATCTTCCAATTGTCCGATCATACCTTCCGAACGGATATAATAGGCACGATTCACCTTTTCGATGTAACTACCACCCGTATTCTGATTGTTCCGGCTTAAAGCCTCGAATACTTCGCCGATTGTGATATTGAGCGAGTAAAGCGCATCCGGATCGGTCGCTACCTCATACTGTTTCAGATAACCGCCGAAACTGTTGATCTCGACAATTCCCGGAATACCCGACAACTGGCGCTTCACAATCCAATCCTGAATTGTGCGCAGTTCCATCGCGTCATATTTCTTCTCATATCCCGGATCTACCTTTAATACATACTGGTAAATTTCACCCAGACCGGTGGTTATCGGCATCAGCTCCGGTGTTCCCAATTCGGGCGGAATCTCACCGGAAACGGTCTGAATCTGTTCGTTGATCAGCTGGCGTGCATCCAGCGTGGGCACATTCTCCTTGAAAACCACAGTCACCAACGAGAGGCCGAAACGCGAAACAGAGCGGATTTCTTCCACGTTCATGATATTGCTCATGGCAATCTCGATCGGGAATGTAATCAGCTGCTCGACCTCTTGCGGGGCAAGCGTTGGCGAGACAGTCACAATCTGCACCTGATTGTTGGTAATGTCGGGCACGGCATCAATGGGCAGTGTCAGCATCGAATAAATACCTCCGATCAGCAGGAAAACGGTAGTCAGCGCTACAAACAGTTTCTTGCGGATGGAGAAACGGACAATAGATGTAAACATAATATCAGCATTTTTATTATGGAAACAAAAATAACAGTACATCGTGCACGTTGTGGTTAAAAACGAATGAGGCTGACAAACTGAAGCGTGAACTGTCTGTTTCGGCTCTTGATTTTTTCATGCAGGCTTCAGAAAGTATCACAAAAGCAAGAAAAAATTCATGCCTATGTTTTCATGGATCAACGTAAAAATATGAGGGGTAAATTCGATAAAATCGTATCTTTGCCAGCAACAAATCATTATCAGTTATGGAAACCAACGGTTATCGTCTCCTTCTTCCGGAAGGGACATTGGATTATTTCATCATCTCTGATGTAAAGGAAAGTAGTACCGACATTGTCATTTTCCTGGAAGAGAAAAATGAGGTTCCCAGTGAATACTCGAATATGAAAGTGGAAAGCAAGGGATTTTATGACCCGGTAGTGGTTCAGGACTTCCCGATACGTGGCAAGAAACTTTTCCTGAACATTCGACGTCGCCGATGGATTGTTAAGGATGATGGACGCTATGTAAGCCGTAACTGGAAACTGGTCGCTGAGGGCTGCCGTATGACGCATGATTTTGCGTCTTTTTTAAAAGAACTATATTGATACACTTCCAGTAAGCTGCAAGCTTTTAGGTTTTCTCTTCGGTGTAAACGGAGAGCTGCTTGAGCGTCAATACCGAAACCATCTGAGCGGTTACTTGAGCTGGGAACAGCTCTCACATGCGGAAGAGTGGATTCTTTTCGAGAAGAATATCGGTGCATATGTGGGTATTGATGAAGTCAGCCTTTCACAGGGCGAACTCTATACAATCCTGATAAACAAGGAAAGAATAGGACGTTCGGGGAGTATCATCGCTATCATAAAAGGTACCGATGTAAAGATCGTTACTTCCGTCTTGCTAAGGCTCTCCAGACGCAGGAGATTCCAAGTCAGGGAGATAACCCTTGACATGGCCCCCAACATGGAACAGATTGCACGCGTCTGCTTTCCCGTAGCACGTCGTGTAACGGACCGTTTCCATGTCCAGAAACTGGCTTATGAAGCTGTTCAGGAAATGAGAGTCAAGGCTCGATGGGAAGCCCTGGATGAGGAATCCATACAGATAGCACATGCCAGGGCTTGCGGGAAAATCTATCATGCTCCGGTTTTTGAAAACGGGGACTCAAGGAAGCAATTACTGGCTAGAAGCATCTACCTTCTCTATAAGAAAGAATCCTTGTGGACCGAATCTCAGCGTGCGCGTGCCGCCATCCTCTTCAGGGAATATCCGGATATTAAGAAAGCCTATTATCTTTCAATGAGACTTGGGCTGATATATCACCAATGCAGGCATAAGGATACGGCCTTGACCAGACTTGCAAGATGGTACGATGAAGTAGACAAATCTGGATTCCTTGCTTTCGGCAGAGTGGCTAGATCCATACAAACTCATTATCAGCAAATCATAAACTTCTTCGACAAGCGGTCTACTAATGCTGCTTCTGAGTCCTTCAATGCTAAAATAAAGAACTTTCGTTCTCAGTTCAGAGGGGTTAAAGACAAAGCTTTCTTTCTCTTCAGACTTTGCAATATTTATGCTTAAACTTCTAATCCCTCATATTTTTACGTTGATCCCTGGATGGTCTTCACTTTGAAACAAAAATAAACGAAAAAAGCACCGTAATCGATTGATATACGGTGCTTTGACTCCTTGAGTGAAGGCTTTCGTAAATACCTTCTTTTAAACTCATGGCGGAAGCTGGGGGATTCGAACCCCCGGTACGGTAACCCGTACGACAGTTTAGCAAACTGTTGGTTTCAGCCACTCACCCAAACTTCCAATTGTTTATGACTGCTGCAATTGTTTCGAATTGCGATGCAAAGGTAAACCTTATTTTTTAATAAACAATACTTTTGGCATGTTTTTTCGGAAAAAAGATGCTATTTTTGTGACCGATTCTGAAAATCAATTCATTAAATGTATGAACAAACGTTTCATCTTTCACCACTGGATCTGGATTTGCAGCATTGCGGTATTCCTGATTCTATTTTGTTGTGGGCTTTGGATTTACCGTATTATCTGGGCGCCAAATTTCTTTTCTGAAAAACCGGTGTATGTTTATATTGACGAACATAAGGACTGGGATCATCTGTGTCGTGAACTGGAAGACTCGGCTGCCTGCCTGCATATTGCAAGTTTCCGTCAGTTGGCTTCGTGGATGAATTATGCCGGTCACCTAAGGACGGGACGGTATCGGGTTGATCCGAAAATGAACAATCTGGATTTAGTCCGACGTTTACGGAGCGGACATCAGGAAGCTGTCCGGCTTACGTTTATCGGTGTGCGTTCGCGGGAAGAACTGGCCAGAAGAATGGATGAGGAACTGATGCTGAGCGGTGATGAACTGCTCCGGATGATGAACGATTCAGCTTGGTGCGATTCGATGGGATTTAATAAACAGACTATTGTAGCGATGTTTATACCCAATACGTATGAAGTATACTGGAATGTATCGCCCGAACGGTTTATGGCCCGGATGAAGCGGGAATATAAGGCTTTCTGGAATGACGCCAGGCGGCAGAAGGCGCAGGCTGCAGGACTGACTCCGATTGAAGTATCGGTCTTGGCTTCGATCATCGAAGAAGAATCGGCGGCAGTAGATGAATATCCGGTCATTGCCGGATTGTATCTGAACCGGCTGAAAGCAGGGATTCCTTTGCAGGCCGACCCGACCGTGAAGTTTGCCGTGGGTGATTTTTCGCTTCGCCGGGTATTGGATAAGCATCTGGAAGTCGATTCTCCTTATAATACCTATAAATATGCCGGACTGCCCCCGGGCCCGATCCGGATTCCTTCGATTCAGGCCTTGGATGCTGTCCTGAATTATACGAAACACCGTTATTTATATATGTGTGCGAAGGAAGATTTTTCTGGTCGCCATAATTTTGCGGTCACCTTGGCCGAGCACAATAGAAATGCTGCGAGATACCGTTCGGAACTTAACAGAAGAAAGATTTTTTAGGAGATTGCTTTCAATGTATAACAAAAAACGTATCTTTGAAGGTTGAATAAGACATTAATATCATAATAACATGGGAAAACATCTTTTTTTAGGGGATGAGGCAATTGCCCAGGCGGCTATTGATGCCGGTCTTTCGGGCGTATATGCCTATCCGGGAACGCCTTCTACTGAAGTAACCGAATATATTCAGAATTCTCCGGTGGCTCGTGAGCGGAAGATTCACTGTAACTGGAGTGCTAATGAGAAGACAGCGATGGAAGCTGCGTTGGGAATGAGTTATGCCGGAAAGCGTTCGTTGTGCTGTATGAAGCATGTCGGACTGAATGTGGCAGCCGATTGCTTTATGAATGCAGCCATGAGTGGAATCAACGGCGGTATGATTATCCTGACAGCCGACGATCCATCAATGCACTCTTCGCAGAATGAACAGGATAACCGTATGTATGGCAATTTTGCCATGATTCCGATGCTGGAACCTTCCAGCCAGCAGGAAGCGTATGATATGGTTTATCATGGTTTTGAACTATCAGAAAAATTAGGATATCCGATTTTGTTGCGTGTGACAACACGTATGGCGCATTCGCGTGCCGGCGTGGAAACACAGCCGATGAAGGAACAGTTGCCGATGCATTGTCCGGAAGACGGGCGGCAGCGCTTTATCTTATTGCCGGCCTTAGCCCGTCAGCGCTATAAGAAACTGATCGCGGCTCAGGAAGTATTCATGCAGGAATCGGAGAATTCTCCTTATAACGTCTATTTCGACGGACCGGATAAGTCGTTGGGTATCATTACGACGGGTATTGCATTTAATTATCTGGCCGAGAATTGTCAGAACGGATTCAAGCATCCGGTCTTGAAGATCACGCAGTATCCGGTTCCTCACGATAAACTGGAACGTCTGGTCGATACTTGTGATGAAATTCTGGTGCTCGAAGAAGGTTATCCGGTAGTGGAACAGCAGCTGAAAGGCCTCTTGAGCAAAGGCTTGAAGGTGCATGGCCGTCTGGATGGAACTTTACAGCATGACGGCGAATTGACACCGGATGCGGTTGGTGTTGCCTTGGGCTTGGAAATCACCGAATATTATGCAAAACCGGAAGTGGTAGAACAACGTCCGCCTGCACTTTGCCAGGGCTGTGGTCACCGGGATATGTATCAGGCCCTGAATGAAGTACTGGCTGAATACCCGACGGCAAAAGTCTTTGGCGATATCGGTTGTTATACTTTGGGCGCTCTGCCTCCTTTCCGTGCGATAGATACTTGTATTGATATGGGAGCTTCTATTACCATGGCCAAAGGAGCTTCGGATGCGGGCGTTTTCCCGGCTGTTTCGGTGATCGGCGATTCAACCTTTACGCATTCAGGTATGACCGGTTTGCTGGATTGTGTCAATGAGAATACCAACATTACCATTGTCATATCCGACAATGAGACGACGGCCATGACCGGCGGACAGGATTCTGCGGGAACAGGTCGCCTGGAATCTATATGTGCCGGTATCGGTGTAGATCCTGCACATATCCGGGTCATGATTCCTTTGAAGAAGAATTATGAGGAAATGAAGGCCATTATCCGCGAGGAAATTGAGTATAAAGGTGTTTCGGTTTTGATTCCGCGCCGTGAGTGTATTCAGACATTAACCAGAAAGAAAAAAGCGAATAAGAAATGAAAACAGATATTATATTGTCAGGTGTAGGCGGACAGGGAATCCTTTCGATTGCTGCCGCTATTGGTGAAGCTGCCTTAAAGGAAGGTTTGTATATGAAGCAGGCAGAAGTACACGGTATGAGTCAGCGTGGAGGCGATGTACAGTCGAATTTGCGTTTGTCGGATCGTCCGATTGCTTCGGATCTGATTCCGTTGGGACATGCCGATCTGATCATTTCTCTCGAGCCGATGGAAAGTCTGCGTTATCTGCCGTATCTGAATAAAGAAGGCTGGCTGGTAACAAATTCACAGCCGTTTATCAATATCCCGAATTATCCGGATCTGGAAAAAGTCAAGGCCGAACTGGATAAACTTCCCCATAAGGTGGTGTTGGATGTAGAGGCCATTGCCAAGGAAGCCGGCTCAATGCGGGCAGCCAATATCGTCATGCTGGGTGCGGCTACTCCGTTCTTGGAAATTGAATATGAAAAGATAGAAGATGGTGTTCGCAGTATCTTTGCCCGTAAGGGAGAAGAAATTGTTGCCATGAACCTGAAAGCTTTGAAAGCCGGATACGAACTGGCTCAGAAGCATAATCAGTAATTTGTAAAGATAGAGCCGTTGGGCTCATTTTCTGGCTAACCAGGTTTCAGAACCATTCATCTGGCTATGAATTTCTGAAATCTGGTTCGTTTGTAGGAAAGAGCCTGGCTGGCTGTCAATGCATAATAAAAACAATAAAATAAATCTGATGAAGAAATTCTTGTTTATTACATTCAGTCTTTTGCTGGCCTGTGTGGCCTGGTCTCAAAATGATTCAAATGACATCGTGAAAGTGGGCGACTCTATGCCGGCCTTTACGATTGTGCACGACGACGGAACACAGCTGACTTCTTCTTCGTTGAAGGGAAAGGTCATTTTGGTAAACTTGTTTGCCACCTGGTGTCCGCCCTGTCAGAAGGAACTGGCAGCTGTAAAAGATCAGCTTTGGCCGAAATACAAAGACAATAAAGATTTTGTTTTGCTGGTGATCGGTCGGGAACATACGGATGCTGACCTGACAAAGTATAACCAGAAGAAAGGCTTTGCTTTTCCGTTGTATCCGGACAAGAACCGGGCCATCTTTAATGCCTTTGCCAAAAACCTGATTCCCCGCAGTTATCTGATCGGGAAAGACGGCAAGGTCGTTTATACCAGTAAAGGCTATACAGATCAGGAATTTGCGGAGTTGATGAAACAAATAGAAGGAGCATTAAAGAAATGAACTATAAGCATGTACATGTCATTTATTTTTCTCCCACACACTCTTCGGCTAAAATAGCCCATGCCATTGTGGAAGGAATGGGGGCGGTTTCGTATTCAGAATCCGATTTGACTTACGAAATGCCTGAATCGGAAGAAGCGGTAGAAAAAGAACTGACGATCGTGGCCGTACCGGTGTACGGTGGGCGTGTGCCCGATACGGCGGTAAAACGCCTGCAGAAATTTGTTGGGAAAGAATCTCCGGTAGTTCCTGTGGTTGTCTATGGAAACCGGGATTACGAAGATGCGTTGCTGGAATTGTCGGATTTGCTGGTGCAACAGGGATTTACGTTGCTGGCCGCTGCCGCCTTTGTGGGAGAACATTCTTTCAGCTGCTCGCAATATCCGGTAGCCGCGGGGCGTCCGGATCAGAAAGATCATGATGATGCTTTCCTTTTCGGACAGCATGTGCTGGAAAAACTCGAGGCTTATCCTTCTTTGGAGGCTTTACCTCCTTTGAAAGTGAAGGGCAACAGACCTTACAAAGAAAAGAAAGCAGCGGCGCCGTCGGCTCCACTTGTCGATGCTTCCCGCTGTAATCTGTGCGGACATTGCGTGGATATCTGTCCGGTAGGGGCAATTTCCATACAGAACGGTGAAATGATCAGTGATCCCGTTCTTTGCATCAAGTGTTGTGCCTGTGTAAAAGAATGCCCGGAGGAAGCACGGACGTTCCCGAATCCTTTTGCTGAATACTTGTATAAGAACTTTAGTGCGCGTAAAGCCCCTGAATTGTTCTTATGAGACTTAGATTTCACACCCTTCACAGAAAGTGATTGATTATTAATAAAATGACTACGTGTGTGAAGGGTATAAAAGAAATTAGCTATTGCTATTATAAGGTATATAAGAGAGAATACCGGATAAGATAAACGGGAATCGAAAACGAAACCGAAAGGAATCAATTTTGATTCCCGTTTATTTCATTTAAAAAGGTAGGCAGGAAAAAGAAAAAAG
>ENA-OPAC01000276-OPAC01000276.1-human-gut-metagenome-genome-assembly--contig:-NODE-276-length-30525-cov-2.381063_pt1 | contig 30525 bp, 29 predicted proteins | sample MGYA00241052_ERZ501420 | MGnify/ENA primary metagenome ERZ501420 (study PRJEB25962, sample SAMEA2042513) | human gut metagenome | biome: human gut; feature: human-associated habitat; material: faeces... | reverse complement strand
TTACGAAGAAAGGTATAGTTGAATGTCGGAATGAATGGGCATATCGCAAAGCCGATCCAGGTTGATAAGCTGCTGTCGATATTAGCAGAAATTATAAGGCAACAAGAAAATTGAGCATAAGAGAGGAAGGAACTAAGATGAGTAAGGCATGGTGGAAAAGCAGTGTGATTTATCAAATCTATCCAAGAAGTTTTGCGGATAGTAACGGAGACGGTATCGGTGATCTAAACGGTATTACGGAACATCTGGATTATCTGAAGGAACTGGGTGTGGATGTAATCTGGCTGTCCCCGATTTATAAATCACCGAACGATGATAATGGATATGATATTTCTGATTATCAGGATATCATGACTGATTTCGGAACAATGGAAGATTTTGACCGAATGATCACAGAGATGCATAAACGTGGTATCAAACTGGTGATGGATCTGGTAGTAAATCACAGTTCCGATGAGCACAGATGGTTCCTGGAAAGTAAAAAATCGAAAGATAATCCATACCGCGATTATTATATCTGGAAAGATCCGAAAGACGGCAAAGAGCCGACAAACTGGGGAGCATGCTTTGGTGGTTCCGCATGGCAGTTTGATGAGACAACCGGCATGTATTATCTGCATTGTTTCTCCAAAAAACAGCCGGATCTTAATTGGGAGAACCCGGCAGTACGTGACGAAGTATTTCACATGATGACCTGGTGGTGTGAAAAGGGAGTAGACGGATTCCGCATGGATGTTATCAGTATGATTTCCAAAGACCCTGCATATCCGGACGGAGAAATCAGGGATGGTCTGCATGGTGATATGTCTCCATATGTATGTAACGGTCCCCATGTACATGAATATCTGCAGGAAATGAACAAACGTGTACTTTCCAGATTTGATCTGATCACTGTTGGTGAAACGCCGGGTGTTACAACGGAAGAAGCAAAGAAATATGCGAATCTGGATGGAAGCGAACTGAACATGGTATTTCAGTTTGAACATATGGGAACCACAGACGGCAAATATGGTAAATGGACAACCAGAAAACCGGAGATGAAAAAAGTGCGTGCTGTCATGAACAAATGGCAGACCAAACTGGAAGGAAAAGCATGGAACAGTCTGTATTGGGATAATCACGATCAGCCCCGTGCGGTATCCCGATTTGGTGATGACAGTCCGATGTACCGGGACATATCTGCAAAGATGATTGCAACTTGTCTGCATATGTTAAAAGGATCTCCATATATTTATCAGGGAGAAGAAATAGGTATGACAAATGCATATTTCAAATCGATCAGTGATTACAGAGACATCGAATCGATCAATGCATACAAAGAGTATACAGAAAGCGGGCTGATGACAGAAGAAGAAATGTTAAACTGCCTGAAGATGATCAGCCGTGACAATGCCAGAACACCAATGCAGTGGGAGGATTCTCATCAGGCCGGCTTTACGGAGGGAACGCCATGGATCAGGGTAAACTCTAATTATAAGGAGATCAATGCGAAGCAGCAGCTTTCAGATCCGAATTCTATTTTCCATTATTATCAGAAGCTGATCCGTTTAAGAAAAGAAAAACCAGTGATCGTTTACGGTGTTTTTGAGGCACTTTACAGAGATCATGATCAGATTTTTGCATATACCAGAACTCTTGAGGGAGAGAAGCTTCTCACAGTCTGCAATTTCAGTGAGCATGTGGCAGAAATGGAAATTCCGGAAGAATTTCAGAAAAATGCAGAATGTCTGATCACAAATCTTGGAAGAAAGGATTTTGGAAAGAAAGTGGTCCTGAAACCTTATGAGGCATTTGTTCTTTACAGAAATCTGTAACAGGAGAGGGAAAAATGATAAAAAAATATGTATATGGAGAGCCCTTTGAGACTGAGGCACTGACAGAAAACATTGAGACAGCAGAAGGAAAGCCAGGATATGGAGAAATCTGTGCAGAAGATGGATTTTCTTTTACTTATATCATGGATGAAGAGGATATCGTCTACGGATTGGGAGAATCCAACCGCGGTATCAACAAGAGAGGATTCATTTACACCAGTAACTGTACCGATGATCCGGAGCATACAGAGGATAAACATTCCCTGTACGGTGCACATAATCTTATCATTGTGTCCGGAAAAGAAACCTTTGGAATGTTTTTTGACTATCCGGCAGCGATCACCTTTGACATTGGCTATACCAGAATGGATACCATGAAGGTAACCTGCGAAAATGCAGACCTGAAGCTTTATGTGATTGAAGGGGAGAGTCCCTATGATATTGTAAAGCAGTTCCGTCATGTGATCGGAAGAAGCTATATCCCGCCGAAATTTGCCTTTGGATTTGGCCAGAGCAGATGGGGCTATACTACAAAAGAGGATTTCCGGAAGGTTGCAGCTGGATATCGTGAAAATCATATTCCTATTGATATGATCTATATGGATATTGATTATATGCAGTCTTATAAGGACTTTACATTAAGTGAAGAGAATTTTCAGGATTTTCCGGAATTTGTAAAGGAACTGAAGGATCAGGATATCCGTCTGATCCCGATCATCGATGCCGGCGTCAAGGTAGAGCCGGGATACGATGTTTATGAGGAGGGTGTTAAAAACCGCTACTTCTGCCAGAGAGAGGACGGCAGTGATTTTGTAGCTGCTGTATGGCCGGGGGATACTCATTTTCCGGATGTATTGAACAAAGATGCCAGAAAATGGTTCGGTGACAAATACCGTTTCCTGATCGAGAAGGGAATCGACGGTTTCTGGAACGATATGAATGAGCCAGCGATCTTCTATTCCACAGAGGGAATGAAAGAGGTCAAAGAGCTTGCAGGAGAATTTGCAAAAGATACGGAAGGAAAGATCCATATCTGGAAGATGCAGAGTGCACTTCGCAATGTTGCAAACAATCCGGAAGATTACAAAAGATTTTATCATAATGTTGATGGCAAAAAGATTCGCCACGACAAAGTACATAATCTTTTTGGCTATAATATGACAAGAGCGGCCGGAGAAGCGTTTGAACGCATTGACCCGGAAAAACGTTTTCTGATGTTTTCCAGATCTTCTTACATCGGAATGCATCGTTATGGAGGAATCTGGACCGGAGATAATAAATCCTGGTGGTCACATATCCTTCTTAACCTGAAGATGCTGCCGTCTCTGAACATGTGTGGTTTCCTGTATACAGGTGCTGACCTTGGAGGTTTTGGTGCTGATACAACAAGAGAATTGCTGCTTCGTTTTCTCGCACTTGGTGTATTTACACCACTGATGCGTAATCATTCGGCGACGGGAACAAGAGAGCAGGAGTGTTATCAATTCGAAAATATCGAGGATTTCCGTGCTGTCATTAACACCAGATATCGTCTTGTGCCGTATCTGTACAGCGAGTACATGAAAGCTGCGCTGAGTGATGACATGTATTTTAAGCCGTTAGGGTTTGTTTATCCGGATGACAAGAGAGCAATCCGAGTAGAGGATCAGCTGATGCTCGGAAACGAGATTATGATCGCTCCGGTTTACGAGCAGAACGCAAGAGGCCGTTATGTTTATCTGCCGGAAGAAATGAAATTTGTCAAGTTCCTGCCGGATGGAAGCATTTCGGAAGAGATTCTCGCGAAAGGTATCCATTATGTAGATGTGGCATCAAATGAAGTACCGCTCTTCATTCGAAATGGTAAATGTATCCCGGTTGCAGAAGCGGCAGAGTGTGTGAAGAATATTGATACCGAACATCTGCAGCTTATCGGATACGAAAACAGCAGTTATACCATGTATGAGGATGATGGGATCCGCAAAGATTACGATAAAAAAGAGAATTACCGAGTATTCACAAATTAACGTTTAAGAGTAAAAAAATACTGCTTAGATATCAGAAAATGATATTCAAGCAGTATTTTTTGTCATATAGCGGAAAAATTTCGCTCGTATAAATTAATCGATCGCTTCCCCTTTTTTATATTTCTCAACTACATGCTGGATACGTTCGCTTGGATCAAGGATACTGCTGATAGAAGCATCATGGTTCAGTGTATCGATCACCAGTGCGATGTACTTGCTCATGTCGCAGTTGATGTAGTAAGGACGGCTGAGCAGTTCCGGTGTCTGATAGATCAGGTTTGTTGTGAGGATTCCGCTGATCAGTCCTTCTTCGTAAGCCTGGTCGAATTTTTCCATACCGTTTGTGAAAAGTCCGAAGGTTGCAGCAGCGTAGATACGTTTTGCTTTACGCATCTTGAGCTGGCGTGCTACATCGAGGATACTGTCACCTGACGAAATCATATCATCGAGGATGATTACGTCTTTTCCTTCTACAGAAGAGCCAAGGAATTCGTGTGCTACGATCGGGTTACGTCCGTCTACGATGGTTGTGTAGTCACGGCGTTTGTAGAACATACCCATGTCGAGTCCGAGTACGTTGGCAAAGTAGATTGCACGTCCGGTTGCACCTTCATCCGGGCTGATCGCCATCATATGGTCAGCATCGATCTGAAGATCCGGTACATGCTTTAAAAGTCCTTTTACGAACTGGTAAGTCGGACGGATCGTCTCAAATCCGTTCAGCGGGATCGCATTCTGGACACGTGGGTCGTGTGCATCGAAAGTGATGATATTGTCAACACCCATGCGGACAAGCTCCTGCAGACCAAGTGCACAGTCCAGTGATTCACGGCCGCTTCTCTTGTGCTGGCGGCTTTCATACAGGAAAGGCATAATGACGTTCAGACGACGTGCTTTTCCTCCTACAGCGGCGATGACACGCTTCAGGTTCTGGAAATGGTCGTCCGGTGACATATGGTTGGTATTGCCGCTGAGCGAATAAGTCAGGCTGTAGTTGCAGACATCGACCATCAGATAAAGGTCTTTTCCACGTACAGACTCATTGATAATACCTTTGGCTTCACCAGATCCAAAACGCGGTACTTTTGCGTTGATCAGATAGTTCGGCTTTTCGTAGCCGTTGAAAACAAGATTGTCTTTCTGGAAACGAGTCTCTTCCTTTCTCCATTTTACGAGATAGTCATTGACTTTATTTCCCATCTCTTCACAGCCGTCTACAGCAATAATGCCGAGAGAGCCAACTGGAATATTATCCAGAATTCGTTCACTTCGATGTAACATCAGTGTTCCTCCCTGTACATAAGTTTCTTTTGAATGCGGATATCATCACCGGCAAGGCGAAGTATCTTATAATGGTTGCTTATCCGGGAAAATGTACGTTCTGTATAGTTCGTCTTGATTTCCTCCAGAGTAAGATTAGTAGAAATGATCGTGGATTTCCTGTTCAGGATCCGATCATTTAAACACACAAAAAGCTGAGAAACGACAAAGTCTGTATTTCGTTCGGTTCCCAGGTCATCAATGATCAGCAGATCACACTGGTGGATCTGCTCATATAAAAGACAGCTCTCATCATTCCGGGTCAGTGCTTTTTCAAGGAGCGCATCGAAAAATTCAGAGGCAGTCAGGTAAAGAACGGAATGCAGAGAATCCATCACTTCTTTTGCAATGCAGTGACTGAGAAATGTCTTCCCAATACCAGTATTCCCAAAAAGGAGCAGATTACCATGTTCGGTATCAAAATTGTGGATGAAATTCATACATTCCTGATAAGCCCGCGTTGCAAGCTCGCGGGAATTCTGACCGGAAAGCCGGTCTCTATAATTGGATGAATAATAATCAAAATTAAAATGTTCAAAATTTTCCTGTTCGAGAAGCCCTTTTAAGTTGGACTGGGTGTAGAACAGATCAATGATCGCTTTTAAAAAGCAATGGCACTTTTTCGTGCCGACATAGCCGGTATCCTGACAGTCCGGACATTCAAAATGCTGTTCCAGATAGTCTTCCGGGAATCCGGCGTTGGAAAGGAGTCGGCGGCGTCTGTCAGAAAGAGACCGGATATCTTCCTTCAAAGAAGCGAGGGCAGTGTCATCGCCTGCGAGCAGCTTTTTCGCCTGATCAAGACTGGCAGAAGAAATAGAGGCATCAATCGATGCAAGCTCCGGAACCTTCTGGCAGGCACGCTCGTAGTGAAGATTCGCGAGGTCACGGCTCTTCGCTCTTTTTTCTTCATATACGCGCATCAGCGCATTGTATTGTGAATTAGTTAACGGCACAGTGTTCCCCTTTCTTAGTTACTGCGTAATAATTTTTTGGTAAGCTCGTCCATATTGTAAGAACGTTCTTCAAAATTACGGAATTTGGAAGGCTGCTGGGCAGAAGGTGTACGGTTTTGCCCCGAAGGAGTTTTCCTCCGGTCTTTTTCCTGCTCAAAGGCAGAATCAAGACGCTCAACATCTGCCAGTGTACGAACGTTGCCCGTCTTCCAGTTTTCGAGAATCTTGTCAGTATATTCAAAACTTGGCTGGTGGATTGCACTGATGGTGCGGTTGCATGCTTCCAGAATGAGATCCAGTTCGAAATTCCCATCCTCCAGCCATTTGCGGATATAATCCAGTTCGGCAGATGCAGGTCCCCGCCCTTTGATGCCAAATGCATTCAGGATAGAATAGCAGGTTTTGTTGTAAAATGCAGAGGAATTACGTGCCTGATCGACGGTTGTAATATGTTCATCTGCCCATGAAAGTGCTACTTTCTGAATGTAATGCATGCTCTTATGTCCGTTCTCCACACAGTATTCGATCAGATACTCGATCAGGTCTGCGGAAAAACCAAGGGAATCATAAAAGTAGGTAATCGCATCAACATCGGTACGGGATAAGGTTTTGCCAAGATATTGTTCAGCAATAAAAAGAATCTGCTTTAATTCTCTTCTTGCAGCAAGGGAACGTCTTGATGCAGGAAGATTCTGACCGGCAGCTTTGTCTGAAACAGTGGTATTTCCATCAGACTGCGCGACCGGAGATTTTTCATGAACGGAAGCAGACTGTGCGGAAGGTGTATGGAAAGCCGCTTTGACAGGTGTCTGATGAGTTGGTGCTTTTCCGATACAGATTCCGGCGAGTTCATTTGTTTCGTCATATTCGAGAGAAAGAATTCCTTCTTTTTCCCAGTATTTGAGTGCGCGCAGGATATCGCCTTCGGTATTCTCCAGAAGGTCTGCCATCTGCGGGATATCCGGAAGCTGCTCCGGGATATTCTGATAACGGAGAAGAAGAAGATAGACTTTTACATATTCTCCGTTCGCAGATACCATATAATGATCGATAAAGTCATTCTCCACGATCGTTATGTTATTGTGGGAATGATTGCGCAAAATAAGTGCACTCATAATTTCCGCTTCCTTTCTTTTCTGACTTTGTTCATTATAACATCATCCCAGATTGTAAAAAAGAATTTTCTGACGGAAATTTTTGTTATTACAGATAAAATTTCGCAAATATTGGAGAAAATCAGGCTTTTAACAGGTCTTCCCCAATGGTTACAACATCTCCGGCACCCATTGTGATCAGAAGATCGCCAGGCTGGCAATGGGTGGTGACGAACTCTTCGATGGCTGCAAAGCTTGGCAGATAAGTTGCGTCACATCCATGTTCTTTGACTGCATCTGCAAGCTGTGCGGAAGAGATGCCTAAAGTATCTGTCTCACGCGCTGCATAGATGTCAGCAAGGATTACATGGTCTGCATGTGCGAGTGCTTCAGCAAATTCTGAGAATAATGCTTTTGTACGTGTATAAGTATGTGGCTGGAAAATACACCACAGCTTTTTATGTGGATAATGTGCAGCACTTTTCAGCGTTGCAGCAATCTCTGTCGGATGGTGTGCGTAATCATCAATGATGGTCACTCCGCCGACTTCACCTTTGTATTCAAAACGACGGTCTGTTCCGTGGAAGGAAGCAAGACCTGTCTGGATCGTCTCCGCAGGAACACCAAGAATATCGGCAACTGCGATTGCCGCAAGTGCGTTATATACGTTGTGCTCACCGCCAACTGCAAGAGCGAGATGTGCAACATTCTGTCCGTCTTTTACGACATCGAAAGAGGCATTGCCCTGTTCGCTATAAGTAATATTGGCTGCACTGTAATCCAGGGAAGCTTCTTTGCCAAAAGTGATAACACGACAGGAAAGATCGGAGGTGATCTCTTCAATTTTATCAATATCTCCGTTGATGACGAGAGTTCCGTTTTCCGGAAGAAGCTTAGCAAAAAGGTGGAAAGAATTACGGATATCGTCCAGGTCTTTAAAAAAGTCCAGGTGATCCGCATCCACATTCAGAATAATACTGATTTTCGGGAAAAAGTGCAGGAAACTGTTGGTATATTCGCATGCTTCCGTAATAAAAAGGTCAGGTCCGCCGACACGGATATTGCCTTCGATCGCTTTCAGGATACCGCCGACAGAGATTGTCGGATCCAGGTCTGCTGCAAGAGCAATATGAGAAAGCATAGAGGTTGTGGTTGTCTTACCGTGTGTACCGGATATAGCAACCGGTGTCTTATAGTTAGTCATAAGCTGACCGAGTAATTCTGCTCTGGATAACATCGGAAGATTCTGACGCTTTGCTTCTGCAAATTCTTCGTTGTCTTCGTGGATCGCTGCGGTATAAACTACAAGGTCGATACCGTCTATAATATTGGAAGCTTTCTGACCGTAAAATACGGTTGCACCATTCTGAGACAGATGATCCGTAAGTGCCGATTCTTTGTTATCGGATCCGGATACTGTGAAGCCTTCTTCAAGAAGGATCTCAGCGAGTCCACTCATACTGATGCCGCCAATTCCGATGAAGTGGATATGGCAAGGCTGATTAAAATCAATTTTATACATAATGACACTTCCTGTTCTGTGAATTTGTTTCATAGTATTTGACTTACGTGCATAATTATAACATAGATAGGTCAAAAACCAAACCTTTTCTTTTTGTGATATTTCTATAAAAAAGATAGGTAAACAGAAATATTTTTGTAAAATATGTTCACTATATGTATGTAATATGTTATAATGAAAAAACCAGAATTACTGAGAAGGGGTGAAGACATGATAAAAAAGGAAATGATAGCAATGCTATTGGCAGGAGGACAGGGCAGCAGACTTGGCGTCCTGACTGCAAAAGTTGCTAAACCGGCTGTTGCATTTGGCGGCAAATACAGGATCATTGATTTTCCGCTGAGTAACTGTATCAACTCAGGAATCGATACAGTCGGTGTCCTGACCCAGTATCAACCACTCAGGCTTAATACACATATTGGAATTGGTATTCCGTGGGATCTGGACCGGAATATCGGAGGGGTGTCAATTCTTCCGCCGTATGAGAAGAGTACAAGCAGCGAATGGTATACAGGAACGGCGAATGCAATTTATCAGAATTTGGAGTATATGGAGACATTTAATCCGGATTATGTACTGATCTTATCAGGAGATCATATTTACAAGATGGATTACGAGGTCATGTTGGATTTTCACAAGGAGAATCATGCAGATGTGACGATCGCGGCAATGCCGGTTCCGATCGAAGAAGCAAGTCGTTTCGGAATCGTAATTACCGATGAAGACAAGAGAATCACCGAGTTTGAGGAGAAGCCGGTGAATCCGCGGAGCAATCTTGCGTCCATGGGAATTTATATTTTTAGCTGGCCGGTGCTCAAAGAGGCACTGATCAAGATGAAAGATCAGCCGGGATGTGATTTCGGAAAGCATATCATTCCGTATTGTCATGAAAAGAAGCAGAGACTGTTTGCATATGAATATAATGGTTACTGGAAGGATGTCGGTACATTGAGTTCTTACTGGGAAGCTAATATGGAACTGATCGACATTATTCCTGAATTTAATCTTTATGAGGAATTCTGGAAAATTTATACGAATAATTCAATTATACCGCCACAGTATATTTCAAAAGAAGCTGTGATCGACAGAAGCATCATTGGCGACGGAGCTGAGATATACGGCGAGATACATAACTGTGTGATCGGCGCAGGTGTTGTTGTTGGACAAGGCTGCGTGATCCGGGATTCGATCATTATGCAGGATGTTGCGATAGGAAATGACTGTGTGATCGACAAAGCGATCATTGCGGAGAATGTTAAGGTTGGAGATAATGTAACCCTTGGAATCGGCAATGAAGCACCGAACAAGCTCAGGTCTGATATCTACAATTCCGGACTGGTTACGATCGGTGAGAATTCTGTGATTCCGGCAGGAGTACAGATTGGAAAGAATACTGCGATCAGCGGTATTACCGTGAAGGAGGATTATGTACAGGGTGCTCTTGAAAGCGGCGGAGTATTGATAAAGGCGGGTGACAGATCATGAGAGCAGTTGGAATCATTTTAGCAGGCGGTAACAACAACAAGATGCGGGAGCTTACACAGAGGCGTGCAGTGGCAGCGATGCCGATTGCAGGAAGCTACCGGGCAATTGATTTTGCACTCAGCAATATGTCCAATTCGCACATCCAGAAGGTAGCAGTACTTACTCAGTATAATGCACGTTCACTGAATGAACATTTGAATTCTTCCAAGTGGTGGGATTTCGGACGTAAGCAGGGTGGTCTTTATGTATTTACACCGACGATCACCGCAGACAATGGCTACTGGTATCGTGGAACGGCAGATGCGATCTATCAGAACCTGGAGTTCCTGAAGAGGTGCCATGAACCTTATGTGATCATCACATCCGGTGATGCGGTTTACAAGATGGATTATAACAAAGTACTGGAATACCACATTGCCAAGAAAGCAGATATCACTGTGGTATGCCGGGATCTGGATCAGGGCGAGGATGCAACCCGTTTTGGCATTCTGAAGATGAATGAAAATATGCGGATCGAAGAATTTGAGGAAAAACCGATGGTGGCAAATTCCAACACGATTTCCACAGGAATCTATATCATCCGCAGACGTCAGCTGATCGATCTGATCGAGCATTCAGCTGAGGAAGACAGATATGATTTTGTAACGGATATCCTGATCAGATACAAGAATCTGAAAAAGATATACGGTTATAAGATAAAAGACTACTGGAGCAATATTTCCACGGTCGATGCCTATTATAAGACAAACATGGATTTCCTCAAACCGGAAGTCCGGAACTATTTCTTTAAGCAGCTTCCAAGTATTTATTCCAAGGTGACAGATCTGCCTCCGGCAAAATATAATCCGGGTGCGGTCGTTAAGAACAGCCTTGTGGCAAGCGGAAGCATTATCAACGGAACCGTTGAGAATTCGGTTCTGTTTAAAAAAGTGTTTGTTGGAAATAATTGTGTGATCAAAAACTCAATTATTTTAAATGATGTGTATCTTGGGGACAATACTTACATTGAGAACTGTATTGTAGAGAGCAGGGATACGATCCGTGCCAATACACGGCATGTTGGTGAAGATGGCGTGAAAGTAGTAATAGAAAAGAACGAAAGGTACGCATTATAAAAACTGAGGGGGACTTGTAAGAGTCCGGATCAGAAGGCATGCCGGTCAAATAAAGGAAAAGGAGCGGACCGGTATGTGCGTTACTGGAGAAAGGGGCTAGAAAGTTATGCAGATTACAGATGTACGCGTGCGCAAAGTAGCAAAAGAAGGAAAATTAAAGGCAGTAGTATCAATTACAATGGACGAAGAATTTGTTGTTCACGATATTAAAGTCATTGAAGGGGAAAAAGGACTTTTCATTGCAATGCCGAGTAAGAGAGCACTGGATGGGGAATATCGTGATATTGCGCATCCAATCAATTCCGGTACAAGAGACAGAATCCAGAAGATCATTCTGGACAAGTATGCGGAAGTACTGGAAGAGACTGACGACGCGGAAACTGCAGAAATCTAAGTACAGAAAAATACTGAAAACAAAAATCCCGGAGACTGGAAGTAAAACCAGTTCTCCGGGATTTTTATATTTTGAGAAATGATATTTCTACGATGGTCAATCGCGCATAAACTGATCGATCACATAGAGAACTCCGTCATCATCATTTGATTTTGTGATAAAATCTGCTTTTTCACGGACCAGTGGCTGTGCATTTTCCATTGCCACTCCAAGACCTGCGGTTTCGATCATAGTCAGGTCGTTGTATCCGTCACCGCAGCAGATCATTTCATCAGCAGTCAGACCGATGCTGGTAAGAAGCTTCAGAAGAGAGGCGGCTTTGTCTACATTCTTTGGAACAATTTCGAGGAAAAATGGATCCGAACAGTAAACATCAATATAACCATGGAAATGAGTGGACATTTCCTCTTTAGCAGCAGCGATGCTGTCCGGTTCTCCGGTCAGGAGAAATTTATTGTTTGGAAATGTGGATACTTTCTCGCAGAAATTATCAATTTGTACAATTGGTAAATGGTTGATCCGGGATTCTAATTCGGAATATTTTGTCGGGGTAAATCCGGACAGAAGCTGTCCATCCTCATAAGCCAGAATATCAACCGGGTAGTTGGAAGCGATCCGGTAGATATCCGGGATCACGTCCTGCGGAAGTGTTTTGTTGTAAATGACCTGGCCGGTGCGGCAGTCAGTGATCCGTGCTCCGTTGAAGGACAGGATATAGCTTCCGTAACGTTCCAGATGGAGCTGCCTGGCAAGGGGAACCACGCCGTATGTAGGGCGACCGCTTGCAAGAACAACTTTTTTTCCGGCTTCCTGGATCTCGATCAGAGCCTTTAACGTTGGTGGAGTGATTTCTTTCCTGGAGTTGGTAAGTGTTCCGTCCAGGTCAAGAACAAGTATCTGATATTTCATGTCTTACCTCTCTTAAAACTTCATCTGTCTGAGTACATCAATGATCTCAGGAAATTCCATACCGTGGGAAGCTTTGACCAGAATGGTATCATCTTTTTTGACAACATTCCGGATTTTTCCCAGGAAGTCCTGTTTGGTTTTAAAGTAAAGTACGGCACTGCTCTTTGCACAGGCTTTTGCACCTTCATATGCGTGGTGGGAAAGTTCTCCGATACAGCAGATCACATCAATGCCGATCTCGGCAGCATGTGCGCCGGTATTGTAGTGAAGTTCATTTTCCTTATCACCAAGCTCATACATATCGCCCATTACAGCTACGGTTCTTCCTGTTGCGGTAGAAAGTACATCCAGAGAAGATTTCATGGAAACCGGATTAGCGTTGTAGCAATCATCGATGATCAAAAGAGATCCTGTGTCGATCAGATTGGTACGTCCGGCAATCGTCTTCAGGGAAGAGATCCCGGTCTGGATTTCCTCCAGAGTAAGTCCAAGCTTCATGCCGACACATGCTCCGGCGAGAGCATTATAAACCATGTGATTTCCAGGTACCGGGATATGTACATTGATTTCACCAAGTGGAAGGTGGAGTACAGCGTCAGTTCCGCGAAGTCCCTGACTTACGATTCCATCTGCATAGGCATCCAGCTGGTCTGAAAGACCGAAGAAAACAGGCTTTTTCCCTTGTACCTCTGCGACTGTGGAAAGTTTGTCGTCATCTCCGTTTAAGATGACAGAAGCATTTGGACGTAGATGATCAAAAACTTCGGTTTTGGCTTTTAAGATTCCGTCGCGGCTTCCGAGATTTTCCATGTGTGCAAGACCGATGTTGGTGATTACACAGATATCCGGCTGGCTGATGGATGCAAGTTCATGCATCTCTCCGAAATGGTCAATTCCCATCTCCAGGACAGCGACTTCATGTTCTTCGGTAAGATTGAAGATGGTAAGCGGAAGTCCGATTCCATTGTTAAAGTTTCCCTCTGTCTTAAGAACATTGTATTTCCGGGAAAGGACAGAGGCAATCGTTTCTTTGGTGCTGGTCTTGCCAACACTTCCGGTGATGCCGACAACCTTGATGTCAAGCTGCATGCGGTAAAACGCTGCGATATCACGAAGTGCTTTTTCGCAGGATTCTACATGAATGCAGGGACAGGTAAGGGAAGAAGGATCTTCTTCTGTAAGAGTAGCAAGTGCACCCTGTTCCATAACCTGTGGGATAAAGGTGTGGCCGTCTACACGGGCTCCTTTGAGTGGAACAAAAAGAAATCCCGGTGCTGCTTTCCGGCTGTCGATTGCAACGCCGGTAATCTCTTTTTCAAGAAAACTGCTGTCACCATGGAAGGTTCCATGGCAGGCAGCGGGTATATTTTTTAATGTCATATTTTTCATCGGTAATACCTCTTTTCAAATTGTAACCTAGTCATCAGCACTCATGCGGTCAAGAAGCTGTTTCTTTACTTCATAAAGTCTTGGAGACAGATCGATATACATCTGGTGAGGATTGAAGAGTCGTTTGGATTCATCCCACAGGGTATCTTTTTCCTGACGGCAGTAAGTGGCAATCTCTTTGACAGACGGGGAAGTGTAGACACATTCACCGTTGATGAAGATCGGCTGCATCATTTCGCGAACCGTATAGGTTCCGGCTTTCATCTTTGTCTTTTTCCATGTCTCGCTTGGATCAAAGAGGAGAAGATCTTCCTCCGGATTGATTTCTTCGTCTACAAAGCAGATATAATCAGCTTTCATCTTGCCGGTTTCTTTTTCGTAAATACGGTAAACCGTCTTGTTGCCCGGATTGGTGATCTTTTCTGTGTTCTCAGAAAGTTTGATTTTAGGTTCGAACTCACCATTCTTATTCTGGATGGCAGCGAGCTTATATACACCACCGAATGAAGGACAGTCTTTGGAGGTGATCAGATTGGTTCCGACACCCCATGAATCGATCGCTGCGCCCTGCATCTTGAGGTCGTGGATCAGATATTCATCAAGGTCGTTGGATGCGCAGATCGTTGCTTCTTCAAAGCCGGCCTCATCCAGCATTTTACGTGCTTTTTTGGACAGGTAGGCAAGATCACCGCTGTCAAGACGGATACCAAGCTTTCTCGGGCTGATGCCGGCATCTTTCATCTCCTGGAAGACACGGATCGCATTCGGCACACCGGATTTTAAGGTGTCGTAAGTATCGACAAGAAGGGTACATCCTTCAGGATAAAGATCTGCATAGGCTTTAAATGCGGTATATTCATCCGGGAAACTCATGATCCAGCTGTGTGCATGGGTTCCCATAACCGGAACGTCAAAAAGCTTGCCGGTAAGTACGCAGGAGGTTCCCACGCAGCCGGCGATCACGGCAGCACGTGCGCCGTATAATCCGGCATCCGGTCCCTGGGCACGGCGAAGCCCGAATTCCATAACACCGGTATCACCGGCAGCGTATACGATACGGGAAGACTTGGTCGCAATCAGACACTGGTGGTTCAGAATGTTCAGGATTGCGGTTTCCACAAGCTGAGCTTCCATGATCGGGGCAATGACTTTGAGGATCGGCTCCTTTGGGAAGATCAGGCTTCCTTCCGGAATTGCGTAAATGCTTCCGGTAAAGTGATAGCCGCTCAGATACTGAAGAAAATCTTCAGAAAAAATGTGGAGACTGCGAAGGTAATCCACATCATCATAGCTGAAGTTCAGATTTTTCACGTACTCAATAACCTGTTCAAGTCCGGCTGCGATTGCATAACCGGAAGAAAATGGGTTGGAACGGTAAAATACATCAAAAATTACGGTAGGATTGTCCTGCTTATCGTAATAACCCTGCATCATAGTCAGTTCGTATAAGTCTGTAAGTAATGTTAAATTTTTAGAATGCATAATCGTACCTCTTTTCTGTTATAGGTTTAGATCAGACTGGCGTTTTTCTTAATTGTGTCCTGAATAAGATCATGACAATAGATTCCAAGATGTTTTCTTGTCTCTTTATCCAGTTCTTTTGGATAGATTGGTTTGCCGTATTCGATGACGACATGTACTTTTTTTACACGTGGGAAATGTGCTTCAAAAATGTCAGCAGTATTGTTCATGCTGATCGGAATGATCGCACACCCGGTCTTTTCGGCAATCTTAAGTGCACCGTCACGGAATGGAAGCATAGAAAGCTCTTCGCCATTGTTGCGGGTTCCTTCCGGGAAAATGCAGATGGAAATGCCATTTTTTACATAATCAATTGCCTGAAGGATCGTCTTCAGACCTTCTCTCATATTGTCTCTGTCAAGGAAGAGACAGTACAGATTCTTCATCCATGTGGAAAGAAGCGGAATCTTTTCCATTTCTTTTTTGGCAACATAACCGGTCAGACGCCTGCACCGGCTGTAAGTAAGGAGAATATCAAAATAACTGCGGTGGTTGCCGATAAAGAGTACCGGTTCATCCGGAACATTTTCTTCACCGATCACGGTTGTCGTGACACCGGTCATCTTAAGAATCACTTTAAAGCCCCACTGAACGATGCGCAGAGAACTGATATCTTTGGCTCTGCGATTGAATTTACCAATGATCCATTCCACCAGAAAAACCGGAATGGACAGGATCAGGTAAAGAATTAAAAAGACTGCGATACAGATAAATCGTATCATTACCCCAAAATCCTCTCTTTCATTGTATAAAGTAACATACTTTTCTTCGATTATACTATTCGAGGCATGAAAATACAAGGAAGATAATATGATAATAAAGAGACAAAAAAATGGAAAAGTTTGTGAATAATTATGAGAATAAAATGCCGTGTGACAGGGGTGATCTGGATGCTGATTTTCCTTGGCGGCTGTCAGGTCATGGAAAAAGAGGAAGCGGGTGGAGAAATGCTGGAATATTCCATTGTGGATGAGAAAAAAGTTCCGGCGGAAATGACCGAACGCATTGCCGGGATGGAAGAAACCCCATTTCAGATCATGTATGTGCAAGGAGACCGGCTGTATGTCGGACAGGGGTATGGGAGACAGGAAATGGAGGGATATGCGATCCGGGTTGATGGCTGTACGGAAGAAAAAGATGTGATCTGTGTACAGACAACACTTCTGGGACCGGGAAGTGACGAGACAGAAAAAGATGGGGAGGAGATGGGAAATATCTGTATGCGGGAAGATGGATTTTCCCAATACCCATATGTTGTCCTGGAAATGGCAAAAAGCGAAAAACCGGTGATATTTGAGTAGGAGGCTGACTATGGAACTGATAAGAAAACAGGTACGCATGAATCAGATGGGCAAAACAGTGACGGATCAGTTTATGATCGGTGGGGATTATAATGTACCAGATGCGAAAAGTGACGTGGGAAGAGTGCTTTCCGGTGAGGGAAGTCTGCGGATTGAAGAGACAAGAAGAGTGGAAAATTATCTCCGTGTGACGGGAAAACTGAATTTTAAAGTTTTGTATGTGACAGATTCGGGAGATCCGCGTCCCGGAGCTTTGGAGGGAATGATTCCGTTTGAGGAAATGGTCTACATGGAGGAAGAGAACGGAGAAGGCGAAGACATTGTGCAAGTTCAGCGGGTGGAATGCGGGGTATCACTGATCCATTCGAGAAAGCTTGCGGTAAAAGCGCTTGCGGAAATGACGGTACATACAGAGCAGACCACAGAAAAACAGGTGACACTTGATGTGGATGGGGAAGAGGGAATCTTTCTGAAAAAATGTCCGGTGGAGCTGCTGCAGCTGTTTACCGCGAAGAGAGACATTTACAGGATCAAAGAGGAGATTAAGATACCGGGGACCAAAGAGAATATCGGAACGCTCTTGTGGACAGAGGTAAGCTCCCGAAAAATGGATACCAGACTTGTGCAGGATGCTATGCTGATAAATGGAGAATTGCAGATCTTTGTTCTCTATGAATCCCAGGAGGGCAAGACAGACTGGGTGGAGCAGACGGTTCCTTATGAGGGGCGGATCGAGTGTGCCGGCGCAGAAGAAGGTATGTATCATCATGTCTATGACCGGCTGGATGATATCAGTGTGGAAGTGCGGATGGATGAGGACGGTGAGATGCGTGCGCTTGGCATTGAAGCGGCACTTCAGGTTCGTCTTTTTGTCTATGGGGAAGAAAAGCTGGAGCTTTTAGAGGATGCGTATTCCCTTGATAAAAAATGTGTTTTGGAGACAGAAGAAGTTGTTGTTGAGGAGCTTCTGATGCAGAATCATTCAAAAAGTAAGATCACAGAACGATTAAGTCTGCCGGAGCTGAAAGATGAGATCCTTCAGGTGTGCCACAGCAGCGCAGACCTGCAGATAGAAAAAATGGAAGTGCAGGATGGAGGAATTCTGGCAGAGGGGATTCTAAATGTCAGCTTTCTGTATGTAAAGGCAAATGATGAAGTACCATTTGGTGTGTGGAAGGGGATGGTTCCGTTCTCGGCAATGCTTGAATGCCGGGAAGGAAGCAGCGATATGAAATATGACGTCACATATGCAGTGGAGCAGCTTGCGGTAGATCTTGCCGGAAATGATGAAGTAGAGATCAAAGCGGTCGTGGCGTTCAGGAGCTTCATGCGAAAAGCGGAAAAAATACAGATGGTGACAGAGGCTGCACTTGTGGATTATGAAAAAGAAGAGCGGATGAATCAGCCGGGAATTGTGGGATATATCGTAAAAGACGGAGATGATCTGTGGAGCCTGGCAAAGAAATATTCGACCACAGAAGAAAGCATTCTGCTTAATAATGAATTATTATCAAAAGAATTGAAAACGGGTGATAAAATATTGATTTTTCGGGAGAGTTTGAGTATACTATAGTAATGAAATGATGTATACAAGATACAAAAAAAGGTCGAAAAAATACAATAAGGAGATACACGCATGGATAAACTGGAGTTAAAAGCACTTGGGAAGATCAATCTTGGACTTGATGTGCTGGGGCGGCGGGAGAATGGTTATCACGATGTGCGCATGGTCATGCAGACGCTATATCTGTACGATAATGTGACGCTGCAAAAGAAGTCGGCCCCAGGTATCGAGATCGATTCAAATCTTTTTTATCTGCCGAATGATGAGGACAATATTGCATGGAAAGCGGCAAAGCTTCTGATCGATGAATTTGATATCAAAGACGGGATCAGAATCCATCTGGACAAGCATATACCGGTTGCAGCGGGAATGGCAGGCGGAAGTTCCAATGCTGCGGCAGTGCTTTACGGAATGAACCAGATGTTCCGGTTGGGACTTTCTCAAAATGAGCTGATGGAAAGAGGCGTGAAGCTTGGGGCGGATGTTCCTTACTGCATTATGCGCGGAACGGTACTAGCAGAAGGAATCGGGGAAAAACTGACGCCGCTTCCTCCGATGCCGAAATGTCAGATTCTGATCGCCAAGCCGCCGATCAGTGTATCGACAAAGATGGTTTATGAAAAGCTGGATTCTTGTGAAATCAAGGAGCATCCGGATATAGATGGTATCCTGGACGGATTGAAGAACCAGGATCTTGAGCAAGTGGCAGCATCCTTGGGTAATGTGCTGGAAAAGGTTACGGTTGAAGCATATCCGGTCATTGCACAGATCAAAGAATGTATGATGGAAGCAGGTGCTCTTGGGGCGATGATGAGCGGAAGCGGTCCGACTGTATTTGGGATTTTCAGGGATCGCAGGACAGCGAAGGAAGCATTTACAAAAGTAAAAGCACAGAATCTGGCAAAACAGATTTATCTTGCAAATGTGCATAACGTCAGGAGGAGATAAGAATGGATATGGATTTTGAAGTAAATATGAATGAATACCTGCCGTTGAGAGATGTTGTGTTCAATACACTTCGGAAGGCAATTTTAAGAGGAGAACTGAAGCCGGGAGAACGGCTGATGGAGATCCAGCTTGCCAACAAGCTTGGAGTAAGCCGTACCCCGATCCGTGAAGCAATCCGTAAACTGGAGCTGGAAGGTCTGGTTCTGATGATTCCACGAAAAGGGGCAGAAGTGGCACAGATCACAGAGAAGAATATGCAGGATGTGCTGGAAGTCAGAAAGGCACTGGAAGAGCTTTCCGTACAGCTTGCGTGTGAACGGATCACGCCGGAGCAGGTTGAAGAAATGAAGATGGCAGCTGAAGATTTCCGTAAAGTCTTAAAGAGTGGTGATGTGACGAAGATCGCTGAAGCAGATGTAAAATTCCATGATATTATCTTTGCCGCAACCAATAACCAGAGACTGATCACGCTGCTGAATAACCTGCGGGAACAGATGTACCGGTTCCGCGTAGAATATCTGAAGCAGAAGGAATGCTATCCACAGCTTCTGGAAGAACATGATAAGCTGATCGCACTGATTTCGGGTGGAGAGGTTGAAGAGGCATGTGAGCTCATGGGATGTCATATTGACAATCAGGCTTCTACAGTATCGGATGTTATCCGGAGAGATCAGGTAGAATATCACAGATAAAAATGTATAGTTTTCCATATGTTGTTAATACTCCTGGTATCAAAGACAGGAGGTACATACGAAAATGAAAAAAATAAAAGCAGTGGCGCTGGTACTGATCATGATTCTGTGTGGTGCGGCATTTGCAAGGGGAATGCAGGTGGAAGCGAAGGCGAATGCAGTGCAGGAAAAGTTATCCGGTGAGGTGTTCCGCTTTCATGTGCTTGCCAACAGTGACAGCAAAGAAGACCAGGAACTTAAGATGAAGGTGAAAGAGGCTGTTGTAGATTATATGTGTGAGAATCTTTCGAATGCAGGGAATGCAGCGGAGGCGAAAGCATGGGCGATCCGCCACAAAGAAGAACTGATCCGGACGGCCAGGGAAGTCTTGCAGAAAGAAGGATGTAACGATCAGATAACAGCTGAGGTCGTGCGGTGTGAATTTCCGGACAAAACTTACGGAGACATCACCTTCCCCGCAGGCTGGTACGATGCACTCCGGATCAAGATCGGAAAGGCACAGGGGCACAACTGGTGGTGTGTTCTTTATCCGAATCTCTGTTTTATGGATTCTGTCCATGCAATTGTTCCCAAAGAAGGGAAGGAAGAGCTGCGGAGTGTGCTGACGGATGAAGAGTATGCGATGATCGTAAAAGGCACACCGGTAAAAATCAAATGGTTTTTCTTGCAATTGACGGAGTAAATGTGTAGAATATACTTCAACGAAGATGGCAGGAAAATTTGTTTCGCCTAAGGCAAAGGAAAGTTTAATGACGGATATACTTGTAAAATTATTTGTAAAAGATTATAAAGATGTAGAAAAGGTGTCTGTCCGTACAGCATATGGAGTGCTGGCAAGCGGAGTAGGCATCTTTTGTAATGTTCTGCTGACGATTGCGAAGATGGTGATAGGAATCCTTCTTCACAGTGTGTCTGTTACTGCAGATGCATTTAACAACTTATCGGATGCAGGTTCTTCGATCATTGGAATGATCGGAGTGAAGATGGCAGAAAAACCGGCAGACAAGGAGCATCCTTTTGGGCATGGCAGGCTGGAATACATAGCGGCACTGATCGTATCCTTTCTGGTGATCGAAGTTGGATTTACCTTTTTCAAAAATGCGATCGTGAAGATCCGGGAGCCGGAAGAGTTAAAATTCAGTCTGGTGTCGATCCTGATCCTGGTGTTGTCCATAGGTGTGAAGCTGTGGCTTGCGATGTTTAACCGGAAACTTGGTGAAAAGATTTCTTCCCAGGTGATGATGGCGACGGCAGCAGATGCACTTGGAGATGTGATCACGACAGCAGCGACGATCCTGTCGGTTGTATTCTGGCGGATCACAGGGATCAATATCGATGGCTTTGTCGGACTTGGTGTTTCACTGGTCGTTATGTGGGCCGGATTTGGGATTGCGAAGGATACGCTTGAGCCGCTGATCGGAATTCCGGCGACATGGGAAGATTATGAGAAGATCAAGCATTTTGTGGAAAAATACGCTGGAATCGAGGGCAGCCATGATCTGGTGATCCATAATTACGGACCGGGAAGAAGTATGGCGATCATTCATGCAGAGGTTCCGAATGATGTCCCGATTGATGTATCCCATGAGATCATTGACCGGATTGAGAGAGAGGCAATGGAACAACTGGGGATCTCGCTGACAATTCATATGGATCCGGTGGAGACTCGTAATGAAGAAGTACTTCAGGCAAAACATGAGACAGAAAAAGCTGTGGAAGCACTGGATCCGAGATGCAGTATCCATGATTTTCGCATGGTGAATGGAGAAAAACAGATCAATCTCATTTTTGATTTTGTCATTCCGAGAGAGTATTCTGAGGAAAAAGGGAATGAACTGACACTGACTTTGATGGACCGATTGCAGCATCATAACCCAAAGTATCAGTGTGTTATCACATTAGACAGAAGTTATGTGGAAGAACAGAGGTAAAAGAGATGTATACATTTGAAAGCAGAGTACGATTCAGTGAAGCAGACCATACGGAGCTTCTGACATTACCGGGGCTTGTTAATTATTTTCAGGACTGTAGTACTTTTCAGTCTGAGGATATCGGATATGGCGTGGAATCACTGAAAAAAAGCGGGCAGGCATGGATTCTTTCTGCATGGCAGATTGTAGTAAACCGTTATCCGAAACTCGGGGAACATATCCGGGTGTCCACCTGGGCAACGGATTTTACCGGACTTTTCGGACTTCGTAATTTTAAGATGGAGGATGAAGCAGGCGAGATGACAGCCTGGGCCAATTCGGTCTGGGTATATATGGATATGAAAAAAGGAAGACCATGCAGACCGGCGAAAGAAGAGGTCGAGGCTTATCGGCCGGAAGAACCACTGGATGTAGAGTTTGCGCCGCGTAAGATCGTGCTTCCAAAAGAACTGGAAGATGGAGAAAGTTTTCCGGTAAGACGTCATCAGATCGACACAAACGAGCATGTCAATAACTGCCAGTATATCCAGATGGCAATTGATGTGGTGCCGGAATGTGAGCGTGCCGGACAGATCCGGGTAGAATATAAAAAATCCGCAGTTATGGGTGATATTATTTATCCAAAGATGGCGGTAGAGGAACAGAGAAAAATAGTGGAACTTTGTGATGCGGAGGGAAATCCGTATGCGGTAGTAGAATTCAAGGAGAAATAAGAGATGGAATTAGGAAAAAAACAGATGCTTACGGTAGTAAAGGTAGTTGATTTCGGAGTATATCTGGGAGATGACAGAGAAAAGGTTCTTCTTCCGAAGAAGCAGGTTCCGGCAGGAATCGAACCGGGCGATCCGATTGAGGTGTTTTTGTATAAGGATTCTTCTGACCGTCTGATCGCAACGGTAAATGAACCGAAGCTTACACTGGGGGAAAGTGCAATCCTGAAGGTAGCGCAGGTTGGCAAATTCGGTGCCTTCCTGGACTGGGGACTGGAAAAGGATCTGTTCCTGCCATTTAAGGAGCAGACTTATAAGGTGAAACCGGGGGATGAATGCCTGGTAGGACTTTATATTGATAAGAGCCAGAGACTCTGTGCGACCATGAAGGTATATGAGTATCTGACCAGTGATTCTCCTTATCAGAAAGATGATCAGGTAGAGGGAATCGTTTACGAAGTGAGTGATAATTTCGGGGCTTTCGTTGCAGTGGACGGAAAATATTCTGCGCTTGTGCCAAAGAGAGAAGCACCGAAAAGTCTAAGACCGGGAATGAAGATCCATGCGAGAGTGACAGAAGTAAAACCGGATGGAAAGCTGAATTTAAGTGTCCGTGAGAAAGCATTTATCCAGATGGATAAGGATGCGCTTCTGGTACTGGCGCGTCTGGAAGAAAAGGGCGGAGTCCTTCCGTTTAACGATAAAGCAGATGCGGAGGTGATCCGTGCGGAGTTTGATCTGAGCAAGAATGCATTCAAGCGTGCAGTCGGACATCTGTATAAAGAGCGTAAGATCGAGATCCGTAAGGACAGTATTGTTTTGAAATAGACATTGTGATTATGCACAAAAAACAGACTGTTAAATTGTTCACAATGCCCAAAACGCTGATTTGAAAAAAAACCCTTGATTTTCAAAAAAAAATTGTATATATTGAGGGTGTAAAAGATAGGAAGAGATAAAAGAAAAGGAGTGTACATCATGAAGGTACAGAATATTACAAACATTGATAAGTTTTTTGAAATAGTAGACAGCTGCAAAGGAAAAGTAGAACTTGTAACAGGAGAAGGCGACAGACTGAATCTGAAATCTAAACTTTCTCAGTATGTTTCTATGGCAAATATTTTCTCTAACGGAGAGATTCCGGAACTGGAAATCGTTGCTCATGAGCCAGAGGATATCGATAAACTTGTAAAATTTATGCTTCTTGGAAGTGGAAAAGAAGATTAAGACGAACAGTGATGTTTGAAAGGGTGTTCCCTGAGGGGGCACCTTTTTTTATCATTGTGGATAGAATCAGGAAAGGAGAAAGCTATGAGTATCTGCATTTGGCGAATGTACATCATCGAGCTGTTAAGCGAGATGGTGTACAAAGTATACAAATCGAGTAGGAGTCAGCCTGCTCGATTATATACGATGAGCCAAGTGCAGGCAAAGCATTGCCGCAGACAATTATTTTCACATTGGATAAGATGATTAGCTTTAAAAAGGAGAAAAATTATGGATTTAATTGAATTGTTTTTGATTGCAGTAGGGCTGTCCATGGATGCATTTGCAGTTTCTGTCTGTAAAGGACTTGCTATGCCGAAGTGCACTTTCAAAAAGGCGGCTATCGTTGGCTTATGGTTTGGCGGATTTCAGGCATTGATGCCGGCAATTGGTTATATTTTAGGAGCGCAGTTCCAGGAAGCCATTGCTTCTATAGATCACTGGATCGCATTTGTATTACTTGCGCTGATTGGTGGAAATATGATTCACGAAGCATTGGACAATGACGAAGAGGAAGCCGATGCAAGCCTGAATGTGAAGACCATGTTCCTTCTCGCAGTAGCAACCAGCATTGATGCACTCGCTATAGGAATTACCTTTGCATTTCTTAAGGTAAATATTATTCCGGCGGTCTGTTTTATCGGAATCGTGACCTTCATCATTTCCTTTGCCGGAGTAAAGATTGGTAATGTCTTTGGAGCCCGCTATAAGAACAAAGCCGAAATTGTCGGTGGGATCATCCTTATTCTGCTTGGTCTGAAGATTTTGTTAGAGCATCTTGGCTTTTTAGAATAAAAATAAATACGAAACTACGATCCTGTTGTTCTTCTTTCACATAAAGAACACAATTATCTGCTATTCTGGTGTATAATTAGAAATAAAGTGATAAAAAGGAGCCCGTGATAGTTATGGATAAACTGAAAATTCTTGTAGTAGATGATGAAAGCCGTATGCGCAAATTGGTGCGCGATTTCCTGGAAAGAGAAGGATATGCTGTACTCGAAGCCGGAGACGGTATGGAAGCAATGGACATTTTTTATGAGGAAAAAGATATTGCACTGATCATCCTGGATGTCATGATGCCGCATATGGATGGCTGGCAGACCTGCCGTGAGATCCGTAAAGAATCAAAGGTTCCGATCATTATGCTGACCGCAAGAAGTGAAGAGAGGGACGAGCTTCAGGGGTTTGAACTCGGTGTGGATGAGTACATTTCCAAACCGTTCAGCCCGAAGATCCTGGTTGCAAGAGTTACTGCGATTCTGCGCAGAACCAATGCGCTTGCTTCGGATGATCTGCTTCATGCGGACGGGATCGAGATTGATAAAGCAGCACATATGGTGAAGATCGATGGAAAACCGATCGAACTCAGTTACAAAGAGTTTGAACTTCTGACTTATTTTGTGGAGAATCAGGGGATTGCTTTATCGAGAGAGAAGATTCTTAACAATGTATGGAATTACGATTATTTCGGGGATGCCAGAACCATTGATACCCATGTAAAGAAGCTGAGAAGTAAACTTGGTGATAAAGGAGATTATATTAAGACTATCTGGGGGATGGGGTATAAATTCGAGGTACAGTCATGAAATATTCAATAAAAAGACAGATGATGACTGTTTTTGTAGGTCTGATTCTGTTTATGATCGTTGTATTTATGATCGTCAACGGAAGCTTTCTGGAGAAATATTATATTTCCAATAAGAAATCAGAATTTATAAAGGCCTATACAATGGTGCAGGAAGGTGTGGAGAACGGGACAATCGATTCTGAGACACCGGAAAAAGACCTGGGAAGATTTACAGAGAAAAATAATATTTCCATTGCAGTCATCGATTCAGAATACAATGTGGTTTATACTAATGTAAGAGAAAAACAGATGATGGTCGTACAGCTTTTCGGATACCTGTACGATAAGAATCATCAGGAGGTTCTGGAAAAAACGGACAGTTATGATATCTGCAAGTCGGTTGATCCGCAAAATAATACAGAGTACCTGACCATGTGGGGAAACTTTGACAATGGTGATATCTTTATCATGCGAAGCCCGCTGGAGAGTATTCGTTCGGCAGTCACGATTTTTAACAGATTTATCGGAGTCGTCGGCGGATGTGTGATTCTTGTGAGTGTATTGCTTGCGTGGTATTTCTCAAAAAGGATCACGGAGCCGATCATGGAGCTCGCAACACTTTCACAGAAGATGGCCGATCTGGATTTTGATGCAAAATATACCAGCGGCGGAAGCAACGAAATCGGTGTACTGGGAGAGAACTTTAACCGGATGTCAGAAAGACTTGAGCAGACGATTTCCAATCTGAAAGAAGCCAACTATAAATTGCAGAAAGACATTGAGCAGAAAGAAAAACGAGAAAATATGCGAAGCGAATTCCTGGGGAATGTTTCCCATGAACTGAAGACGCCGATTGCCCTGATCCAGGGATATGCAGAAGGCCTGAAAGAAGGAGTCAATGATGATCCGGAGAGCCGGGAGTTCTACTGTGAAGTCATTATGGACGAGGCAGGAAAGATGAACCGGATGGTGAAGAATCTACTTGCCCTGAACCAGCTGGAATTTGGTGAGGATGATGTACAGTTTGAACGGTTTGATATTACTTCATTGATTTCGGGTGTCCTGCAGAGTCTGGATATTCTGATCGAGCAGAAAGAAGCACAGGTGATTTTCCGCCACAAGAACCCTGTTTATGTCTGGGCAGATGAGTTTAAGGTTGAGCAGGTTGTCCGGAACTATGTCAACAATGCACTGAACCATATCGATGGTGAGAAGGTGATCGAGATCAAGATCACCCAGGAAAATGATATGGCAAAAATTACCGTATTCAATACCGGAACGCCGATTCCGGAGGAAGATCTGCCACATATCTGGGAGAAATTCTATAAGGTTGATAAGGCAAGGACCAGAGAATACGGGGGAAATGGTATCGGGCTTTCCATTGTGAAGGCGATCATGGACTCCTTTGGAAAAGGATACGGTGCGATCAATCATACCAATGGTGTTGAGTTCTGGTTTGAACTGGACATGAAATAAATGCGAATCTTGCAATTCACACTGTAACGTGGTACATTATAAAAGAGCTTATTGCTGATTGACACAGGGAAGAAGATTGTGACATGAGCGGAAAAAGCTCTTTTGAATAACTACAAGAATATAAAAATCGTGAGGATATGCGGATGATAGCGATTATTGATTATGATGCAGGAAACATTAAAAGTGTAGAAAAAGCGTTAAAATATCTTGGTGAGGATGCGGTTATCACAAGAGACAGAGAAGAGATACTTTCTGCCGATAAAGTGATCCTTCCGGGAGTCGGTGCATTTGGCGATGCCATGTACAATTTGAAAAAATATGGATTGGATGAAGTGCTTCGTGAAGTAGCAAAGAGACAAATCCCGCTTCTTGGAATCTGTCTTGGGCTTCAGCTTTTGTTTGAAAGAAGTGACGAGACGCCAGGTGTGGAGGGGCTTGGTATTCTAAAAGGAGAGATCCTTAGAATTCCGGACTGTCCGGGACTTAAGATCCCGCATATGGGATGGAACTCTCTGAAGCTTCAGAATGACGGCAGATTGTTTAAAGATTTACCTGAAGAGCCGTATGTATATTTTGTTCATTCCTACTATTTGAAAGCAACAGATGAAAGTATTGTAAAAGCGACAACCGAGTACAGCACACATATTCATGCTTCGGTTGAACAGGGAAATGTATTTGCCTGCCAGTTCCATCCGGAAAAGAGCAGTGATACAGGACTTCAGATACTGAAAAATTTTGTAGAATTGTAGGAGGGCAGACAGTGTTTACAAAGAGAATTATCCCATGTCTTGATGTGAAGAACGGACGGGTTGTAAAAGGTGTGAATTTTGTGGATCTCAAAGATGCAGGAGATCCGGTTGAGATTGCGAAGGCTTATGATAAGGCAGGTGCGGATGAACTGGTATTTCTGGATATCACGGCATCTTCGGACGACAGAAGCACGGTGGTTGACATGGTGCGTAAAGTTGCTGAGTGTGTGTTTATTCCATTTACGGTAGGTGGTGGAATCCGGACCGTTGACGATTTTAAGGCATTGCTTCGGGAAGGTGCGGACAAGATTTCCATCAATTCTTCTGCAATCAATCGACCGGAACTGATCCGGGAAGCAGCGGAGAAGTTTGGAAGCCAGTGTGTGGTTGTCGCGATTGATGCGAAAAGAAGAGAAGACGGCAGTGGGTGGAATATCTATAAAAATGGCGGACGCATTGATATGGGAATTGATGCGGTCGAGTGGGCGAAGAAAGTAGAAGCACTTGGCGCAGGAGAGATTCTTTTGACCAGTATGGACTGTGACGGCACGAAGGCCGGATACGATCTGGAGCTGACAAGGACGATCGCGGAAAATGTATCAATTCCAGTAATCGCCTCTGGAGGAGCAGGTAATCTGGAGCATTTCTACGAAGCACTCGGTGAAGAGGGGAAGGCAGACGCGGCACTTGCGGCATCCCTGTTCCACTATAAAGAGCTGGAAATCAGAGAAGTAAAAGAATATTTGAGAGAAAAAGGCGTATCGGTACGTCTGTAGAGAAAAGGTGGGGAATATGGCAGCAATTAACAATGACTGGCTGGATGCACTGAAAGGTGAATTTTCCAAGCCATACTATAAGAAACTGTTTGAAACAGTGAATCAGGAATACCGGACACACCGGGTATATCCTCCGGCAGATGACATCTTTAATGCATTTCATCTGACACCGCTTAAGGATGTCAAGGTTGTGATCCTTGGTCAGGATCCATATCATGGAGATGGACAGGCAGAGGGTTTAAGCTTTTCTGTGAAACCAGGGGTTGATATTCCACCGTCACTGGTGAATATTTATCAGGAACTGCATGATGATTTGGGATGTACGATCCCAAGCCACGGCAATCTGGTGAAATGGGCGGAGCAGGGAGTACTTCTTCTCAACACGGTTCTTACGGTAAGAGCACATCAGGCTAATTCACATCGTGGAATTGGCTGGGAAGAATTTACAGATGCAGCAATCCGTGTACTCAATACCCAGGACAGGCCGATCGTATTTATCCTGTGGGGAAGACCGGCACAGATGAAAAAGAGAATGCTGACCAATCCGAACCATTTGATCTTGGAAGCACCGCATCCGAGTCCGCTTTCTGCGTATCGTGGATTTTTCGGAAGCAAACCGTTCAGCCAGACAAATAAATTCCTTGAGGCGCATGGTGTAGAGCCAATCGACTGGCAGATTGATGAATTGTAAAGAATAAAAAATAGAGATTTCGGGCAGACTGTGAAGATTTATTTGCAGTCTGTTTTTCCTTTTTTATTTCATAGGAACTTCCTATGAAACAAAAGGCACTACGTGTCGGAGATGCACATTCTTTTTGTTACTGTTCACAGTACAATGTCATTTAGTTAACGTTTAATCAGGAAGTGAATTCTTACAGAACAAATTACAGATGAGCCTTAGTGGAACCGTTTTACAGATATGTTTACGATTTACTCATGAAGGAAAGCACGACAAAAAGACAGATTGCAAATCTGCCTCAAAACGGATTATAATGATGCAAGTAGCCTTGCCCATATTTCCTGTTTCACGTATTCGGGTTTATACGCATGGAAATTACTCAACCCAATGGTATATTTCAGTTTCCTAAATGAGGATTCAATAGACCATCTGGCATTGTACAAGGTTTTGATACGTTCCACAGGGAATTCATCACGTGGCAGATTGGTCACGATGCACTCGTATGTAGAAGTGCTGATAGGGAAGCGTAGAATACGGAAGGACAGCTCATATGTATCATAACTTCCATATTCAATGTAATCGAAAGCAGCTGCCTGATCAACAAAGCGTATGTAACCTTCTGTGTGGATGTCTGCCAAAACTTTTTTCGAATGGCTCCAGACCAGTATGACGCTGACATCAATATCGAAGGATTCCGCATCTGGAAAATTAAAATTGCCGACCAGTCCTTTGGAATGGATATCCTTGGTACGGAACAGGAAATACTGTCCCTGTTCCACAACATGTGCCATGTTATTATAAGAGCAATAGCCGCGGTCACCGATATAGACATTTTTTATTCCATCCAAAACATCGTGCCGGTCAACAGTAGTAGTCTGGTGATGAGAAAGCCGGAGTGCTGAAAAAAGTGCAGGTAGAGCCATCGGCAGCCAGGAAACGGTAATGCGAATCCATAAAGGAAGCGGGCGGCAATTCCATGGAAGCGGAATTAAAGTGCCGGAATACAGCTTCCAGCGCATCAGGTTTAAGCTTTGCGCGCTGCTGGCTGAGAGCAGAAGCGGTTGGTATGGAAGAATCCAGTCCCCAGAAATCAAGCATTTCAACCCTGGTGGAAGATGAGCCTTGTGAAATGAGAAAGGAAATAAGTTTCTGGGCAGGGATTTTTTTGCTTCTCTTGAAATCGGAATCGGGATGGACAGCATACTGTGAAATATCAGAAACAATGTGTTCCACAGAAGAAAAAAACAGTTCTTTGATTTGTTGATGGATCATGATCATGTGCCTCCTTGAGAAAGTGATATACCACTAATTCAAGGGCCGCTCTCGCTACCTCAACAA
>ENA-OPAC01000273-OPAC01000273.1-human-gut-metagenome-genome-assembly--contig:-NODE-273-length-30696-cov-3.137071_pt1 | contig 30696 bp, 51 predicted proteins | sample MGYA00241052_ERZ501420 | MGnify/ENA primary metagenome ERZ501420 (study PRJEB25962, sample SAMEA2042513) | human gut metagenome | biome: human gut; feature: human-associated habitat; material: faeces... | reverse complement strand
ACCGCCACCGCCATGACTGCCATCGGAAGAACTTTCTGTTGTGGCTCTTTGTTTGGCAGCAAACACCTGTCTAAACCATTCAATCGCTTCTTGCGCCCATGCTCTCACGCTTTCAATAGCCTTGTCCAGCATCTCATTAAAATCTTTGAGCCATTCAGGGCAATACCCTGCTATTGTCTCAAACATCCAGCTAAACACTTCTACATTAGCCTTTCCCAGCCACAAGAACGCTTCTGCTATTGCATCGCAGATAATAGCAACAGTTGTGAATATTGCCTCCATCCCTGCACTGAAAGCATCTCGAATGTTATCCCAGTACACGATTACACCTGCAATAGCGGCACCCACTGTCGCAAGTCCTGCCACAATCGGGGCAGTTAAACCAATTGCCGCACCCATTGCAGCCACTGCAGCCACAAGTGCAGCCACAAGTGTACCGACAATTATTGCAGAAAGTGCACCAATTGCGGCAATCACAGGCGTTGGAACACACTCTTTGATAACATCAGTAAAGCTTTTCCCTGCATCGGTCGCTTCCTGCATCTTCTTTTGAAATTCTCCGAGCTTATCAGAAACATCCTTTAGGATGCCTTTGATGTTAAAAGCTTCGGTCATATATTGACCAATGGTTACAGATGTATTCCCTGCGGTTTCCTCAATGTTGGCAAGCAGACCAGCCACTTCATCAGATGTTTTGGCCATCATACCGCCGAACTGTTCATTCATGCCTGCGACAATGGTCTGCACGGCCGCCTTAGAGTCAATAGCACCTTTAGAACAAAGGTCTTTCATTTCCGCTACTGTTTTGCCTGCAGCCTGTGCTAGCATATCCCATGCGCTAATACCTGCGCTAGTAAGCTGCATCATGTCCTGCGCATTGAGCTTGCCACTGGTCTGCATCTGTCCTAAGGCATAAGCAAGACGGCCTACGCCTTCCGTGCCCATACCTAAGCCGCTCGCTGCATCACCTAGGCTCGTAAGCATAGGAATGATTTCCTTCGCTTGAAAACCAAACGCCATTAGTTGCTGTCCTGCCTTCACAACGCCAGGAACATCGAAGGGAGTCTCTGCAGCAAACTTCTGCAGGTCTCGGAGCATCTGTGTACCTGCATCCGCAGATTTCAACATGGTCTGAAACGCAATTTCATATTGTCGCATTTGCGCTGCAGCCTTAACACTTGAAATACCTAAATTAACGATACTGCCCGCAATAGTGCCTATTAAAGAGCCTAACTGCACCGCACCTAGCGCACTCATGGACTTGTTTACACTGTCAAGCGCCTTGCTTGCCTTGCCACATGCATTGTTGACCTTTGTTGCGCCGTCCTTTACCTTGTTGGCCATATCGTCAAACTTCTTGCCTGCGTTGCCGGCCTTGTTGCCTGCATTGTCAATCTTCGCACCTGCATCGCTCGTAGCTTTTGCCGCGCCCTGCATGGCCTGCTCAAATCTCGAACTGTCTGCAGTAATCTCAACTTTAACTTGCTTAGCCATCGCTCTCACCCCCTCCATATAGCTCGTCAAGAAATACACGATCATCATCGGTTATTCGCCCGTCAAATCGCCCATCACTGAATATATCTTTTAACTTCAAAGTCTTTTTCGAGGACTTGCCTGCATAATTTGCAATATATACTGTCACCAATGCGGCCAGCATATTTTCCTGCTGTTGCCGTCTCCACCTGTACCCATTCCAGATGTTTATAACATCGGCCGGCGTCATGTATGCACATTCTTCGGGAGTCTTTTTCAGAATGGCGTAGAAAATCCATTCTACTTTAGACAGCCACTCTGAAAAAGAAATTACTTCCCCTCGGCTTTCTCTTCCTTATCCTCCAGGGCAGTCAAAATCTCATCGAACGGGCCTCTGTCGCTCACTACCAGGCCACAAATACCCAGCGCCGCCAACATTCTCAGTCGCAGGTCAATCATGCCGTTTTCTACCTCGGCACAATAATCTGCAATCCAGCTATCAAGCTTGTTGCGGCTGATGCCTCTTTCATGCACCTTCAACGAGCAATACAGGCAGGCAATAATCTCGGTGACGCTCCATTGCTCTTTTTGCATTAAAGAAAAAACATTATGGCTCGGCAACATTGCCTCCAGCTCTTCCAATGCTCCAAGGGTAAATTTAGCTTCTCGCTCTTCGCCGCCAATGTTAATATTTACGCTCTTTTTAATCATTTGTCATTCCTCCTAAAAAATAAAAGGGCAGTATAAAAATATACCGCCCCCACCATTAGCCTCTCGGGTCTTCCATTGCATCCTGTGTCTTCGGAGCACCTTTGCCCTTCAAAGTAACACTCAGAACCGCTGCATCATCATGAGCTGCAGTTTCTTCCATGCTAGTAATGCTATACCAGTTTATAATACTTCTGCCACCCTTGCTCCATCTCAGCAGGTGTACAGGCTCGTCAGCTTCAAACGCTGCCCATAACTCTTTCACCGCTTGCTCTGCAGGCTTTACAATCAACTCTACAGTAAGCTCGGTGCTCTTCACGCCTGCTTCCGCATCGCCATAGCCACCGCTGGTCTTGTCGGTCAGGTCAATTTCTTCAGCGCTTGCGCTATAATCTGCGCTGCGCTGGCCACCAATCAACGTCCACTTCGGGCTTTCTTCGCTTGCAGCCTCTCCATAATTAAGGAACACAAGCACATTCTTGCCTAACAGCTTTTCGCTGGTACTTTTCATCTTAGGTCGTACAGCCACCATGTTATACCTCCATATCATATTCGACTTGATATTCCAACAGCATCGCTACCGCCTTTGTATTGTTGGCCACTGCACCAAATACAATGCGCTTGACTAAGCCATTGTCAATCATGCCACCTAAATCGTTATTATGCAGCACCTCAAACAGGGTGTCACTCAAATCATCAATATCAGTTGTTCCGTTAATATCCAGCACATAAATGCTATAAACTGCCGTTGCTGTGCATACATCATACGCATCCTGCTCAAAGGTAACCTCATCGCAAGAAATTGTACCCTCAACACCTTTGCCAGCGGAAGCACCTACGATATTAACGTTCCATTTTACGCCCGGCACTGCTTCCTTGATAATGTCAGCAAGTGCATTTGTAACTTCTCTCGCTCTGCTCATCGATTAACCTCTCATAAGTTTAATAGTAAAACGGCTAGCACAGCCCGTACCTGTAAAATCATTCGCGTTAATCGTGGCAGCTAACATCTTTACTTCCTTACCGTACAGTTCAGCCTTCTGCACAAACACATCATCATGCCTGCTTCCGTCAAATGCCACGCTTGCATCTGTGCCAACACTTGCCACAGCACGCATATAGCAGGCGTAGGCAATGCCTAGACGCTTTACACTGTGGCTTATGGGCTGTTGAATCGTGGTAACACCATATCTCGCAGCTATGCTTTCTAAATATGCGTTAGCCTCATCAACATCTTCTTGTGTGACTAGCAGGATGCTGTCTGTAATGTTATCAAGTGTAATAAACTCCATTACAAGTCCTCCACTAAATTATCAAGTGCTGCCTTAAAACGCGCTTCTATCGTCGGCTGCATAACATCAGCTGCCGTATAAAGAAAAGGGTCCGCCTTTATGCCAGGGTGATGTACACGCTTGCTGAAGACAAATTCCTTGTTTATGGCAAAGCGCAGCACCTTTTTACTGCGTGGCACAATCACATACGGCTTAGTACCTTCATGCTGCCATCGCGCTATATTGTTTGTAAGCATAACTGTACCCTGGTTGTCTTTAGCCAGGCTCATAATGCTTTTTTCAGTCATACCGCTTCTTGTAATGAAACGATGATGGTCACGCGCATATTCCCTGACATCTCTGACGGCCATCTTCACCTGCCTGCGTACCATATCGCGCGTTTGGACCGGTGCGGCCTCGAAAGCACGCACCAGCTTATCAAATTCGCGCGTAATCTCTACGCTTTTCATTATTCAGCAGCGGTCTTATGTACGTAGATAGCACCTTTCTTGTTTTCCAGAACGAATGCATCATAGCGCACACGGCCTTCAACTAACCAGCCGTTGATACCGGGCGGGTTGTCATGAATCTTATAATCTGCCAGCTTAACAGGAGCACAGCAGGCGATGCGGTTGGTGATGATAAATGCAGTTTTCGCCGGCATGTAGGATGCAGGCACCACGATAATAGGAACGCCGTCTACCATGCCAACCTGACCTTTTACCAGCATATCTTGTGCCAGGTCAGAAGCCTTGATGAAGGATTCATCCTGCTTCAGCAGCTTGAAGTAAGACGCAGCCACATAAGCAATACGATTGCCTAAAGGCGCTTTCTCGTCGGTCAGCTTCTCGGTGCCGTCGAGGAAGGCGCTGTAGGCGTTGGCCTTGGTAACTGCAGCGGTTGCGCTGTTCTTAGCGCCTGCAGCGATTTGTGCAAGACGATAAATATCCAGCTCCGGAATAATTACCTCATCAATCTGACGCTGTAAGGCTGCACCGGCTTCTTTCAGCATACCGGTGTCCTGATAGTTGCTCTTGTCGATGGTGAAGGTGAAGGAACGGTCCTTAGTCAAGGTCAGCTCCTGAACGGAATCCTCCAGCTCTGCCGGGGTACCATAACGGTTTGCGCCGGTAGAAGTGTAATCATTCATGCCTGCGGTAGGAATAGAATAAACCTTTACAGTCTGCACACCGGTGAAATCATAATCGTTGTTGATTGCCGGAGCGGTCAGAGCGCCAGTCTTGAAGCGCTCGTCAATTTTTGCGCTGTACTTATCTGCATAGTTAATAGCCATAATAAACAATCCTCTCTTTCGTCATTAAGAATTAAAGCCACTGAGGAACGGATCATCAGAACCGCCGCCACCGCCATTGCTGCCGCCACCGCCTGCACCGTTGGCCTTAACTGCCCAGCTGTTCTCCTTCAGCCAACTGTTAACACCATCTTCCAAGCTGATTTCTTTGCCATCACTGCCGGTATATGCAAGGCTTTCATCGTCTTTAACAACGATGCTGCCTTCCAGTAGCTTAGCCATGTTTTGCGGGCTCGCAGCATTGCCCTTAGTCAACAGCTCTACAGCCTTAGCCATCTTCATGCCGTCAAGACGCTTAGTCTTTTCGGCCTTGGCGGTCTCGGTCATATCAGCCAGCTGCTTAGTGACCTTGCCAACCTGCGCGGTTAAGTCAGTAATCTGCTTTGCGACCTCATCAGGCTTTTTGCCGCCTTGAGCAAATTGGTCTAATGTAGTCTTAAGTCCTTTGGCTTTGTCTACCACATCATCGCCATCCGCCAAACCAACAGCCTCTAAGATGCTTTTCAGCTTTGTCGCACTCTGCTCTCCTGCCGTGCGGTGCTTCTTAGCTTCGTTGTTGAGAGTGTTAATTTCGCCCTTGATAGCAGCGATGAGGTCAGCACCGTTCTCAACTTTTTCCAGTGCTTCGTAAACCTGTTTCATTTCCATTTCTGATACCTCCATATCACGGGCCTCCGCCCTATATTGTGCCCTCTCCTGGGCAATAAAAAAGCACGCTGTTACACGTGCTTAATTAACGATGTTAAATTATTACATCCCCAATGAAAAAGCAGACTCTGAGTTTTCGCTCAAAATCTGCTTGTAAACCTATATTTATCTTTCTAAATCGTCAACACCAAGCACAAGCGCTAGTCTGCGGGAACTCACCATTTTTTACAAGCAAGCTAACCCTGACCATTGCCATCCCTTTATACATTCCAGAAACATTCTTGGCATCTTGTACAACAAAACGCTTTGCAGGCTCTTTAACATCAACCTGTACAATACCAAAATTACTTTTATCATCTTCGGGGAAAAACTTGTATTGTACGTATTCATCTGTTAATTTTAATAATTCAAGCGTCAACATTTTTTTCTCTCCAGTACCTTTCAGCTAGCGAGTAATTATATTTCGTATTGGTTAAATCATGTGCTTCATCGTAATTATACCCTATTTTTTTCATAATAGCAAATTCTAAATGTTCATGTTTAAGCATCAATACATCATGTTCTTGAATATTTTTACCTTCCAAAAGTCTTTGAAAAGATTGTGCCATTTCAAAGTTCGGATAAAAACGATGATGTCCATCAGCTAAATCGTACTCATTAATAAATACATGTTTAAAAATGCTTTCCAGACGCTTTTTAGGATACCCTGTATTTTTGTGTATTTTATTAACAAAAGCATGTATACCATTCTTGCGACGTGCTTCATAATATTTTTCCGCATGCTCATAACGTCTAGTATAATCTGGGTCGTTCTTATCATTCAAAGCGCCAGATATAGCACCTGCCGACAAATCACTCAGCCTGCTCTCCGCTTCCCGCAGTCCAGCATAACCACGCATATACTTGCGCCAGTCTTCACCATCTTTCCACGCCTTCAAACCGTCACGCCCCAGCACCTGCGCCCTGCGTGACTCCGGCAAGCTATTCAGCCATTTATCGCCAGCTTCCCGCACCTGGTCGCGCTGCTGCTGCATATCAACTTCGCCTTCAATGACTTCCACGTACCGGCATAAGCAATGCGGGTGCACTGGCAAAGGCGGCAGCTTATCCTTGGGATATATACCTGCACCCAACCCATACATATCAGCTTTGGCGTACATATCGCAGATGTCGAAAACAGGGTGACGGCTGCTTAATTTGAATTTCACAGCCACAATATCAGCGTCTTTTTTCATCTTGGCTACAAAGCCGTCAGCCCATGCCCTCGCCATCTCGGTTCGGGTGATGCGTTCGGCAACATAGCGGGATTTTTCGTTGATAGCGACTTCCACGGCCTTTTCAATAGCCTTTTCATTGCCTTTTTGTACTGCTTCCAGCAATTCATTGTAGGCTGCCTGCAGCGCCTTGTTGGGAGCGCCATTTCTGGCCAGACGATTGATGTTGTCAATGGCCTGCCTTTGTTCAGCCAATGCCTGCAGGTCGTTGCCTGTAGCCTCCCTTACCTTCTGCAAATACTTCGGCAGGTCCTGCCTGCTGATAATATCCTTGCCACCGTTATATACGTTCTGACCATCATCGCCATATCCGTCATACAACGCCCTTGCAGCCTCAGTCCAGGTCTTGTTCCGGCGCATCTGTTCCTGCAGGGTGCTTACAATAGTACCGCGCATCTTCACGCCTACGCCATGCAGTTTTTCAGACAGCGTCATGCCGCTTTCATCCCACTTATCGGCCAGCTCTTCACCCATGCTTTCTACTTGCGCTTTAGTCAGCATAGTCGGGACAATACCATAAGCATAAGCTGCAGCCTCTACAAGCGCAGGCTTCAGTTCCGGTAGCGTAAACAGCTTACCATAGTGGCGCTGCACATTATTCAGTGCCTCTTCAAACTTCATGCCACTAGCAATCAGCCTTTGTAAGTAAGCTACTGCTTTTTTAGCATCCTTACGCCAGCTTTTATTCAGTTTGTTAATCAGCTGCGCCAGTCTGTCCGTCGTCGCCATCATCGCCACCGCCATTAGCACCAAAAGCATGGCTATAATCCAGCTTTTCCTGCTCCAAGTGCTCTTCGTAGGTCTTCACCAGCGCGTCAAAGTCATCAGCCTTAAGCTCCGGCAGATAGCTGGTAAGCACACGCTTGAATACTTCCATGTTAAATTCGTCGCCAAAGTTCAAGCCTTTAGCGATTTCAGCGTTCGCAAGCTCCTGCTCAACCTCGCTGATTTTGAAGTCATTCGGGTAGTTTACACTGTATTCCAGCTGCACGCCGGTCCAGATACTGAACAGCCTTGCCAGCTTCTCTTCCGCTGCTTCCACAAGGTCCGCAAAATCGGATAGAATCTGATTAGTTGCTTCATAGTCCCATGCTTTCGCCTGCCCGCTCTGCAGCTTGCTGGAGCCGGTAACGTTGACCACAACGGCCATGCGGTAAATCTCCTGCTGCAGCGTAGCAATCTGCGCTGCCAGCACCGTTGCAGGACCATCAGGCGGAGCGATGAACGCAGGCGCGTGGCTGCTCTCCGGAGGATATCCCAATGCATTGTTGGTGCCTATGTTGATGCTGTCCGGGTCACTCGAAGGGTAACACAGAACGCTGAAGGTCTGATTGACTAAGATATCAGCCAACCAGCTGCACATATTGTAGATAGCAAGATTTGTTTTTGCTATGCTAAGGAATTCACTAGGTGGGAAAGGATTGTGACTATTCCTCACTTTGCTAACTAGAGGAACAACCGGTACGCGCCCAAGATTCCAGGTTCCGCTGTGCTTGCCTTTACTGTCGATAAGCTCCCAGCCTTCTGCCGTCAGCGTGCGTGTCGCCATCGTCTGTTCCTGGTATGCATCAGGCTCCACGAAAACAAACTTTGTGATACGTCCCAGCTTATCCTGACAGATTTCCTTGACTGCATTAAGGTTAACCACAAAAGCGTAAGGCAGGTTGTTGCGGTCCGCTTCCAGGTCTGCCACGCGCATATCCTCAGCATCGCCCTGAGCCTTATCCATAACGATATAAGCGACGCCCTGCAGCTTCGCACTACAAGCAGCCTGCTTCATAAGGTTCTGGATGCTGGTGCCCAAGAAGTCAACATCCTTGCTGAAGGTTTCCCACAGCTCCGAGCCTGCACCGCTCCAGTCACGCACAGCCAACGTTTTGAAGATTGGCGCTACATGAGCATTAACGCAGGGCGCGAGATAGTTAAGGTAGTACGCCAGCTCGCGCCTCATGCCGTACTTTCCTGCATCCTCACGCGGGTGCTGGGTTAAATAGCTGCCGTCAAGAAAGCCTCCGCAGCCTTCATAGCCATCTTCCAACATTTTGTATAATCCATGTTTATCATTACGCATTTTTTCACCTCTCTTAATAGTTGACGCGCATCGGTTTAGGCCTTGCCACCTCCACGATGTCCTCACACACGCCGGTCAAAGCATCCGGAGCATCATCGTGTGTGTTCTTGCCTTCCTTCTGGTACTTGCTCAGTGCTGCATAAAACTCCGCCCAGCGATTCTTCCAATCGCTTGGGAAATAAATATGCTCCATACACCACGTAGCATTAGACAAGATTCTTGCAGCCTTGTTCTTATGCTGCGTAAAGGTTTCAATGGTTGTATGGTTGCTATGCAGCAGCTTCTTCACGTTCCTGGCGAATCCACGCCCGCCATTGTTGCTTTCGAAGCGTGCCACATTCGTGCTGTTGCGTTCCAGAGCCCTCGCCGTTGCCGGTTCAGTAACCTCCATAGGCTCTTTCGTGTATAAAACATCAAGCACATACGCTTCATCCGCGAAGGTACGTCCATAAATAATGCAGCAAAGGTAATCGGCGCCGGTATCAGCCGTATCCGTATAAGCACGAATCTGCTTGAAGGCAGGCAGCGCACCTTCATAGGTCTTGAAGCTACTGTACAGCCTGCCCTTGATGTCTATCGGCTCCTGCTGGTAGTTGGCGCTCCATATATCAAGTCCCATAAGCTGCTTCTTCTCCATGCAGCTTTCAGCATCCAGCACGCCATCACACAGCATGCTGCCGTCATCCTGCACTGCCTTCATGTTGATATGCACGATTTTTTCTGCCGGATAATATTCCAATACCTTGCCAGCCAAATCATCACTAGCCCAGCGCGTCATAATGACGATGATTTTATAATTGCCCTCGCCACGTGACAGCATAGTATTGGTGAACCAGTCCCAATGCTTTTCCTTAACATTTTCGTTATAGGCTTCTTCCGCATTCTTGATTAAATCGTCTATGATCATCAGCCTGCAGCCGAAGCCTGTTGCCGTACCGGTTGGCGATGTAGCAAGGTAACTTGTCTGCTGCCCTTCAAGGCTCCACAGGTTCATAGCGCCGTCACCACGCTTAATTTTGGTGGCGGGGAATACATCACTATAGACCGGCTTATAAATATCCGCCTTGGCCTCACTGATGCTGTCACGCACGTTCTTACTGAAGCGCGTCGACAGTGTTTCGTTATAAGAGCCAATCATAACCTGCAAGGTGTTGTCCCTGCCCAGCGCCCATTCCACGAAATTGCTGGCAGTGTAGCTCTTGCCATGACGCGGAGGCATGTTCAGTACAAGTATCTTCTTGTCTGAGGTCAGGAACCATTGCAAGGTATCGCACAGCTCCTGCAGATACTTGCGGTCGCTCCGGTAGAAGTCCGGGTTCTTCAGCTGGGCGTAAAAAAAGAACCTGCGTCTTGCAAGTTCTATCTTTGCTCCCAATGTTATAAGCTGCTTATCCATCCATACCAGCCAGCTTTTTCAGTTCTGCATCCGTCAGCCCGGCGAACGGATTAGCAAGCTCGCCGGATATTTCCACGTTTTCTTTCGGCTTCAGGCCTACAGTATCGCGATAAATTTCAAAAGCTTTGATGTTGCCACGCTTGGCCTTCAGCTTCAGCGCATCCAGCATTTCCTTGCGCTCATCGTCCGTTGTGAAGTCTGCATCCAGCTCACGGAACGACTTCAAGCGGCGGCGTGCTTCACCGGATGCCTGACCACCTTTTCTCCCTCGTTCTCTTGCTTCGCTCTTGCTTCTTACCGGTTTTAAATTATCCAGTTGTTTCTTTGTAGGCATCCATCTCACACCACCTTAATCCCACATCATCAATAATATCCCAAAATTCTTCCACATCATGCGGCACAACATAGAAGCCTGTTTCATCTTTCTCAAAATCAATGCCAACATGATGCAGCTCATGCCTCAGCAATGTTTCCAGCTGCTTTTCGCTGAAGCCAACTACATTCGGCTCATAAACCACAATAAAAAAATCATAGGGGCAGCACCAGCTGTAGCGGTCGCTCACCAAGTTGCAGTCAGCAAATACCGTCCGCTTATTGCGCTTCTTCTCTTCCAGGCTGGATAAGTAGGCTATTTTTACCTTAGCAGCCTTTATATCAGCGAATTCCGGCAAAGTGCGTATCAGCTTATTAGCTATTAACCTATACTTTTTACTGTGCTCCATGATAAACCTCTAATTTCTTCTACCCTTGCCGGACGCGCCGCATTGGCGTGCGGTGTCCTTGCGTCCGGAAAGAAGGTGTTCTATTCCGGCGTGGTAAAAATTTACAAAAACCCACGCCCGGCAAAGGCAGAAAATATTTTGCTGGCTGCGGCGCTTGATTCTGCTTTATCCACCAATTAAGGAATTTCCCACGATATTACAACAGTGCTAACCTAGTGCAACCTGTGCTTTTACGTGGTCAAGTATCACACCAGCATATAGTTAAAATTAAAAGGCAGTCACCGCAGCTTCTGCCCCTCACTACTTCGCCCGCAGGCTTTTCGTTGTTCTTTATGTGGTGCGTAGGGCTGGAATTGCACCAGCGTTGTATCTTACGTCACGGATTTACAGTCCGCTGCCTTCGCTACTCGGCTCACCTACGCATATAAAAGCAGGGGGTGAAGGAATTCTTGACGCCAGCTATGCTGCGCTACGAATATTTGCAATGTATCCTATTCGCAACTTGCATCTACTCCCATTCGGGAACCTTGCCCCTGCACCCGGGTATCTTTAAAATCTTACCATAACGCCACCCATGACATTATCAGCTCTGCCGGCTACCCAACCGCCAACACTGCCTTTCAGCGGGAAGCTAATAATGCCCACTGCGCCATCTTTAGAGATGCCAGCACCAATGCCCCAGCGCCGCGTTTTATCAACTACCGGTATCTTTATATTAAGGTCCGTGCTGCTGCTCTGCGTCAACGTCAGTTTATTCTTGTCAAACAGGTACTGTTCATTCTCTGCTTTGGCCACAGTGAAGTCCTTGTCATTAACCTTAACATTCAGCACCGGCTTATTGAGCTTCACCTCAACATCTGTTTTCTCCGGTTCGCTTTTAGTGCTGCCGTCATCCGCCTTGTAGATTACAGTTTCTTTCGGCACATAAGCGATTTCCGTTTTCACCTTGTCCCGGTATTCGACTTGGGTAACTACTTTTGTGTCAGCCACCGGGCAGGTATGCAGAACGCCGCGCAGAGCGAAACCACCGGCAAAGGCAAGCACAGCAGCTATTGTTAAAACTATTTCGTTTTTCGTTATCACTGTGCCACCTCCCTTCCCAAGGCATAGTAAAAGCCCCACCGCCATTACAGCAGCAGGGCTTCACTCCCTTGCGTCTCTTGTTTTCTTCTCCGCTTATTATAATTATATCATAATCGGATACTGTCAAACAATGTCACAACATATATTTTTACGATTTTTTATTCCATCTTTGAACTATTTCAAGGAAAAATTCCCCGTCTCTCGCCAGCTCAAATCTTTTACAGCATGGGCAGTAAATCCCTAAAACACCTTGCTTATTAAATGCACACCTTGGCTGCATGCCGCAGCAGTCATTGATTTTCAGGTTCAGTTTCTTTCTTTTCTTCTTCATCCTGCGCCAGCCTTTCCAAAATGGCTGCATGAAGGCGGTGTACGCTGCGCCAGTTGATCCCCATACGTACAGCCACCTCTTCCCATGTGTAGTTGCTGAAATAATGCATTCTCAGCATCATCTGGTCTTCAGCAGGCAGCATTTCAATGGCCTTTTCAATATCCATCTGCAAACCTACCAGCGCGCCAAACTTTTCGTAATACAGACTGCGCAGTTTATCAGCCTTGGCAATGGCATTGGTTACATTGTCACGCCCGCTATTGCCGCCACCGGGCATACCTGTTAATTGCGAAATCCTTGGCGATGTCATCATGTTGGTAAGCTCGTTCACCTGGTCCTGCAAATCCATTATTTCCATTTTCAGATGCTTGCATTTACGCAGATCATATTTTGTTATCAAGTTTTCACCCTCCTCAGACTTCTTCAAAAATCATATCCGGATACTTATACAGAAGCATTTTCCGCTTCAGCAAATATTCCTTTGTTCTAAAACCTTTAGTGTCAACCACTACTGTACGCCCATCTTTATACTTGATGACAAAATCAGCAATATACTTGATTGCTCTTTCGGTTTTGCCGGAATGTCTGAATTTAGGCTGCAACTCGAACGTTACCTGACGTTCAAAATCTATAACCTCGCCTGCCATGCGCAGTATTTTCAGTTCGCAGTAGTAATTTTTCTCTTTGATGCTGTCAAAGATGATGCCATCACATTCAACTTTTTTGTTATGGTATTTCATTCCTGCTTGCGTGTCCTTTCCCAATCCGCCAACGCGTCCGGCGTGCCAAATTCTTTTAACAGCTCACGTTGGCATTTTTCGCAGTAAACCGGTCGCCCGTTATCGAAAATGCTCGACACAGCCTTTTCTTTATCGCACCACACACAAATTTCACCTGTGCTAGTTCCCATGCTGCACACCCCCTAAAACGGAATCTCTTCATCAAACGGCACCATCTGGCCAAAACTTTCCATGCTCTGCGGTGCCGGCTGCTGCACTGCCTGCTGCTCCTTACGTTCGATGAATTCGGCATGGTTGACGATTACTTCAGTTACCCAGCGCTTGCTGCCGTCTTTGGCATCATAGCTGCGGATTTGCAGACGGCCTTCCACCAACAGACGTTGTCCCTTATGCACGTAATTACCAACAGCTTCTGAAGTCTTGCCCCACGCTACGCAAGGGATAAAGTCCGCTTCACGGCTGCCGTCTTTGGTATAAGGACGGTCAACGGCTAATGTAAACTGAGCAGCACAAGCACCGCTTTGGGTATATCTTACTTCCGGATCTTTAGTTAAACGGCCTAACAACATAATTTTATTCATGGTCTTCTTCCCCCTTATCTTCGATGTAATAACCACGGCGCAAATTCTTTCCGATTACTATACCTTTAGCAAGCCGTTTATTAAATCTAAAATCCAGTAAAAAAATAGGTTTGCTTTTATCTGTTTTATTTTTCGCTGCCCGCTTACGATTTTCATTGTCATTATCCTTGTGAATTTGTGCCATAGCAGTATTTACACATGCCTTTACATCAAGCAGTTCTACAAGCAAATGCTGTAAATTTTCGTGTGTTTTATCTTCGGAATATGCCGCCCACGCCTGCGCCACTTCTTCCACTTCCTCGCGGATTTTTGTAAGCTGCTCCTCCGGGCTTGCGTTGATAAATTTGTAACATGGTGTCGTAGCTTTAATTTTTAAACTCATTTGTTCTTCCCCCCTTAATATAATTCGCCGTCAAAGGTCAATTCTACATCACAGTCAATGCAGTACGCCTTGCCATTTTTAATAACAGCTGTATCATTATCCATTACAAGCACCTACACTTCTGTGAAATACGGCTCTTTGCGAAATCGCTTCTGCTTCAACATTGTTTCAATTTCCACATCGGGACAAGTTTCGTCTAACCGTGTAGCCCAATAACTAAGTTCCGGATTTATCATTGCCCTAACTCTCAATATGTTAAGCTGGTGATCCGTGGGCTTAATCAAAACTTTGTAATAAGCTGTGCCCCTGCCAGCGTATTTATCATGTTCAACACACCATACTTGCATTATTTCCACCACCTTAATAAACCAATCGCTACCGCCATAACGCCAACACTAAACAGCGTACAAGTAACAAGTTCGTAAATATCAAGCATCGCCAGCACCTTCTTTTTCATAATGTTTAATCAGTCTATCAATATACCATCGTGCTTTTTTCAAATCCTCTACGCCGTTTTTACCCTTCCACCGCCACAAATATTTAATAGCGTTCGCCGTACAAACAGCATCCAGGCCTTTCAGGTTAATCGTGGACGCCGCCAGTGCGTCGATGCACTCAACCCCACCTTGGGTGTAGTGCTTGGGATGGTTTACATTGTCAGTCATTATTTATGCCCCCTTATCCATTTCTCATGTCTTGCAGCAGTTCCGGCTGTCGCTAAATTTTTCAAGTTGGCCTGCCGTTTCGCTTCCAGCAATTTGTATTGCTCGGTTTTCCATTCACTAAATGCGTTGCAGATAGCATGGCAGCCTATGTTTCTTACTTCGCATCCTCTGCAGGGTGATTTGCCTACCATTTTTTCTTTGCCCCTTCTTCCTTTACCAGCTTGCCGTCTTTATGTGCCCGCCGTGCAATCTTTGCTTTATCATCACTGCTGAACGCAAGGCATGCAGGGCAGATGGTGATAATTTCAGCAGGATTAAAGTAGTAGCGGTTGCAGCTGCCGTTCTCCTGCCCGCACACTTGGCATTTACGTTTCATCTGCTCACCTCCTAAAATAAATCCTCTTTCGGCAGCACGAACCAATACTCTCCCAATGGACTAGGTGGGTACCACTCCCATTTATAGCCCTGCTCCTTGCAGTACATCACCAAGGCATCAGAATCCAGGCACATACGCCCGCTCTTTCTGTACTGCTTTGCTATAGGCTCAAATTTCGCACGCATTTCATCTGCAGTATAGTGTTCAAGAGCACGGCGGCCGTCGAATATAAGACGTGATGCAAGCTTTTCCGCGTGCCAGATTTCGCCACGGCGTTGCAGTTTTTTCTCTAATTCTTCATTCCACTCCATGATATCTACCTCAATCTGCTGTATCCGCATTACTCCTCTTGGTCATCACTGTAAATCAGTCCTAGCGCCTTCAGCGTTATGCGTTGCAACATCTCAACAACTGCTTTATCACCGTGCTTGTCGCGAACATGCTCACCAACAGCCTGCATTATAGCTATGATGCAATCAGCAGCCTTTAAAACTTTACCCTGTACATCCCCTATAGCATCATTATCCTCACCGATATACGCAAGCGTATAATCTAAACCGCTTTCTGCAAGCAACTTTTTTGCCTGTTCTGCTTTCTTATAATCAATCATTCTTTTCACCTCTCCAACCACGAACCTTAGCTAATATTGTTTTTCTCATCTCGGTTTCTCTTACGCTGTACAATTCTGCGTAATCCTCATCAAGAAAATCTTCCAACATTTCCTCTAATTTTTCCTGCTCATCCTTGCCGGGGAATGTATCCCATTGGATAGCAAGCAATAACGATTTACAGATGTCAATTTCTGATTTGCCATTAGTATAGATTTCCTTCGGAATGCGCCATTCTATCAAACTTTCTATATCTGCAATCACTCTGGCGCGTTCTGCGTCGTTAAGATTAAGCATTTTTTATCACTCCATGCTCCGCCTCCCTCAGTCTGCTGTATCCGCATTTCGTTGGCGTGTTCAAGCACCTATCTTCACAAGTTTCACGCTCATAGCAATCTAAACAGCACATCCCATGCCTGCTTTTATAACAACAATTAGCAGGAAAAGGACACTTCAACGCCAGCAGTGCTTTATTTTTTGCTCTAATCGCTTCACCCTCCGCCTTTTTTGCTTCTGCTGCCCTGCGGCGCTCCTTCAAGATGCAACCACAACTCTTTTTCCCACCACGCAAACTATCACTATAAGCTTCGCAGGTGTTACCACAGTCACATTGGCACAGCCATAGAGGGGTTTTCCTTAGTGCTGTCTTTCGGGGCAGTTCTTTGATAACTATCAGCCGCCCAAAACGTTGCCCTGTTAAATCTACTTTTGCACTCATTTTTCAGTCTCCCTACAGCCCCAGAAGCTCATTCATGCTTCTGAAATCAGCGGCTACCTTCTGGCGGCGACGGCTCTTGCCGGTTACTTCTACCGGATGGCACATCTCCAACACTCTGTCATAGATACGGCTGTTGCCGATGCTGTCAGGCTTTTTGATTTCGTCTATACTCAGGTTGGTTGTAATAATCATAGGCAGCTTTGCTCTATACCGTGCATCAATCACATTGAATACCTGCTCCTGAGCGTATTCGCTACGGCGTTCCGCACCTAAATCATCCAGAACCAGCAGGTCGAACTGATTGAAGCTGTCGATATAGGCTTGTTTTTCCTCAATGCTCCACAAGGTATTCAGTACCCGCGCAAAGTTGGTCATCAGACAGGTTCTGCCGGAATCTATCAGGGCATTAGCGATGCAGGCTGCAGCAAAGGTCTTGCCGGTTCCCACACCACCATACAGCAGCAGGCCTTTGCCCCGCTCTCGGAACTGCGTAAAGTTGCCAACGTAGTTTTTAGCAGCTCTCATTATGCGCGGGTCCGCACCGTCATCAGCTGCAAAGTTCCAATGCTGCATATCGCTTTCAAGGAAACTTGCCCTGCGGTGCTGTTTGATGCGCGCCTGCCGCTTTTCAGCTTTGCGCTGCTGTTCTTCTGCCGCCAATTTTTCGGATCTGCACCGACAGAGGCACGGCACCACCTTGACCATACCAAGAAATTTGCCGCGGAATTCTTTCGGCGTATGGCACTTGCCACAGTAAAGCAAACCATCTTTTCGGTAATCACCCGGCGCTGGTTCTTCTGCTGCAATCATTTTCTCCGCCTTCGCAACAGATTCCATTAAAACCTCCGTTATGTTTTCCATGTACTCACCTTCTTAAAAGTATTTATCCAGATCAGTCATATCTTCACCGCCTGCATTCTTGGCAGCCGGTTTATCACGCCTTGCCCAATTGCGGATAGTAGCAAGGTGATTTTTGTAGCTTTTACCACTGGAAGCCATATATTCAGACAAGCGTTGTATACGCTGGTCCCAATCAGAAGGAAACTCAGCCTTCAGCTTCTCCAGGTCATCATCTGACAGCAGCACGTTTTGATATTCGCCGTGTTTATGGCGGGGAGATTTTTTAGATATACTCTTATTCTTATTTTTATCTATATCTATATCTCCTTCTATATCTATATCTAGGCGTGGAACGTCCATGGACGTCCGCGGACATTCCATGGAATTTTGAGGCAAAAGCTTTTCAGCTTCCCTTTTCCTCCGCTTGCGGTCCCTGTCTTTTTCTCTTATCGTCGCCAGCCTGTCTGTGCTCTGGTACTTCTCCCAGCTTGACAGAAAAATCATGTTGTTGATAATCTCTATCATCCCAAACTGTTCAAAGGTCTTCAGCGCAAGCCTTACAGTCGAAATAGGCTTGTTAAACTGCGTAGCAAGCATTTCGTCCGTATATGGGTTTTCCTTTGTCAGATAGATAAAGCCGCCATCATTGACATTACCGGCAAGGCAGAGCAGCTGCACCCACATCAGCAGAAGGCTGCCACCCTCCGGCATGCTGCCAATCTGCTTAATCTTGCGGTTGTCAAACATATCAACAGCAATCTTTATCCATTTCACGTCCGCCACTTTATCAGCTCCCTTTCCATGCCGCTTTCAGGCGGTCAAGTTCTAAAGGTGTCATAGTGTCAACGCCCAAGGCCTTGGCTTCCTCAACCACAGCTTCAACCAGCCTGGACATTTCGGCGGTATCGTATGAGCTGCTGCCATAGTAGGCAATCACAGTCATATAACCACCGCGTTCACTTATCGGTTCCGCTAGCCAGCCAAGGCCGTTAGCCTCCCAGCTGCGGATAAACCGTGCCGCACCCGCGCTGATCAGCTCCACTGTTTCAAAGCTGCCAACCTCGCGGATGTTTTTGCGGTATACCGTTTCCTTGGTAGCACCAATCTTTTCTCCTATCTTCTGGCACAGCTGCCACATGTAGTTATTGGCGTTTAGGCTACGCTTACGCTTCTGGCGGTCAATGGATATCGTATATGGCTTCTTGTCGCCCTGCATCGCGTTCAGGACTTCAAAAACATCCTGCCTATACAAACTATCAAGCACCACCGTAAACTCTATTGTAGAGCCCATACAGGCCACGTCAGCTATATGTTTAATCTGTGCTTTCATCTTTGTTGCTCTTTTCAAGTAGAATTCTGCCGCATCCCTTGCAAATTTTTCCCGGCGTGCCGTCGTTGCTGTGCATGCAGTAAGAGCAACGGTAAGCAAAGCTCAAAGCTCCGTGGTAATAGGTTTTGATTTTAGAATAATCTTGGCTTTTCATAGCTTCACCCCCTTACAAATAGTTCTTGCCAACTTCCGCCATCCACAAAGCATAACCGCTTTTGGTGCCATACCGGTCCATATAGCACGATTGTGCGAACCGCTTGTACCGCAGGTCTACGTCATGGCGCTGGTGGGGGCTGTATGCCCCCCGATGATGCTCAGCGCACAGCCAGATAGTAAGCCCTAAGCGGTCTGCTATCTTGCGCCCCGCCGTACCATGAATTACATGGTGGCGTTCCAGGTTCAACGTAGTACCGCAGCAGAAGCACTCTTTTCTGTCCTGCAGTATGCTCTTTCTCATACATCCGCCCGCTTTCTGAGGCTGTTCATGCTTTGCGCCCATTGCGCTGCTGTGATGTCTTGCAGCTTACTGAGCTTATAGCCTTGCACAATGCTGTCTACAGCAACGCCTTTTTGTTTTGCCAACGTCTGCAGCTGCCCCAGCTGATAGCTGGTTACTTTTTTATTGCGCTTCACGTCCTTCGGCTGGACGGCTGCCTGTTCCTCGGTTCCGTGGCTTTCTTCATACTTGCTGTCCCAAAAGCCACGATACACATCAGCAGCAACGCCGATGCACTTCATGGCGTTGCCCAACGCGTCAGTAAGGCACATTTTATAGGCTTCGTCATTGGGAACAAGTCCGTTTTTGTTTTTCTCAACGATGAAGTCACCGCCGCAGCCGTAGACCGGTTCGCTCCAGCCCTCTCCATCGTGATACATAAGCGCAACAGTCAGGAACAATAAAACCTGTCCGTCGCCGCATTGGAACGTCTTCTCATCGGTGATGCTGAACTTCCAACCAATACCGCACGGTCCGAAAACCGAAGTCATGGCTTCAATCTTCCACTGCGGGTTAATGTCGCTTTTACCTTTTAAGTTGCCGCCCTGAATAGGCTTGATAGCTGCATCCGGCGGAGTGGCAAGCTGACTGTAGATTTTCATGTTATCCATAATAGACCGCCTTATTTAATCTGCAGGTTCTGGCGCGCTACCAGCTCGCAGCCGGGTACAGTTTCCCCGGCCTTGATAGCCTTTTTGACCGCAACTTTGTCCAGCTCCGGATCTTTAAATTTCAGGAATTCTTCCGGAACATCGCCGATACATTTCGCATCAAACTCCACTGCTTCACTTTTGCGGAAGCTCATGGCTACTTTGGCGCTTTCAAACTTTTTGCCGTTCAGATAGCGGCTCAAAAAGCCTTTAAGGCTTTCCGCCTTGGCCTTGGCTGCCTTTTCACGTTCTGCGAAAGCGTTCTTCTGCGCTTTCAAGGCTTCTGCGTCCGCCAGCAGGTTTTTATACCAGCAGCCCAGGTTCTCGATCTTCTTGTCGCGCTCCATTTCCAAAGCAGCGATTGCTTCAAGGTCGATGATTTCACCGCTTTCGGTATCTACAACGCGGCTTTCGTCCAATTTGACGCAGGCCGCCAGCTTTTCGTCTATATCAAACAGTTTCATGCTATGCCTCCTCTAAACTTACGTTGTTTACGATGTTCTGCAGCTCCCGGGTGGTAAGGCCGGCAAACTGATCCATGTTAAACATTTCTTTGGTGATGCCTTTTGCAAGCAGCTGATTTTGGAAGTAGTCCATTGTCAGGCCGTCATAATCTCTTTCGTTCATCTCTGCACCTCGATTGGAATCAGCACGATGTCCCCCGGCTGAAGTCCGCCTTTAATATTGCTGATTTTGCGCGTCCAGAAGATAACCTCGCGAATATCTCTGCGGTCTCCTTCGCGCTGCATGGTGTCACCCACCAGGTGCCAAAGGGTATCCCCTTCGCCGGCCGTAGCCTTCACAACATATTTTTCTGTCGGACGTGTTGCGTCCCATGCAGCCCAAACGCAACAGGCTGCGAGCAAAATCATAAGTATCTTTTTCATATTCCGCGCCTCACTATTCTTTATACTCGCATTGACATTCCTGGTTAATCAGGTAGTCTTGCAGCGCCTGCGCCGACACATAACGGTAATTCCCGCGCGGTACATAACGCAGTAGCCCTGCGTCAATCTGTTCACGCAAAAATCTAGGTCCGCAGTTCAGCAGAAGGCATGCTTCTTTCGTGGAATACAGCAGGCGAGTTGGTACGTTCGCCGCTTTGCGTGTACGCTGTTCTTCTTTGGTCGGTCTTCCTGTTCTTGCCATGTTAAACCCTCTTTTCTTGGTAGCCTCCGTGTTATAATGTGATTACAGCAAGGAGGTGATTTTACAGTTAGTAGATTTTATACCAGACATTATCGTTGAAACTCCCCAGTCTCGTTATGCTGCGCTGGTCTACGCTAAGTTTCTTGATGGTCTTCAAGGACTTGCTGTTGATTGCTTCAAGGATTGGTGCAAGAAAAACGTATTTCCTAGGCTTTTGGTCTTGCTGAATATGCAGAAGCAGTAAAGTAAAGGCTGACATATCAGGGCACTTCTGAAAGTTGCAATGATATGGGCGCTTCATCAGCCAGCAGTCACACATCTTAGCCAGCTTCTTGCCACATTTATTGCAGAAGTTTCCTTTTTTGACGACTTTCCCACAATGCGGGCAGGTCGTCATATTTTTATCTTCCATCCACCATCACGCCCCACAAAACTTGTTGATAAAGTACTGCTGGCCTTTGCCGGCAACAATTCTTTTCTTAACTTCTTCGCGAAAAGCGTCTTCTCCAATATGCAAAAGTTGGTAAGCTTTCGTTTTGGATAATCCAACTTCCTTACACCAAGTTGTTACGTTCAACTTTATTGAGCATACTTCAATAAATCGTGTTTTTCTTTGATGCCCAAGGTTGAAAGCCTTAGATACCCATCTGCAATTTTCTGGGCAATAGTCCATGTCATTGTTTATCCTATCCAGTTCTAACCCATCTTGGTATCCGTTATTTACAGCCCAATTATGGAAATTAGCAAAGGTAAGCCAGTCATCACAGATTTTTATTCCTCTGCCACCGTAATTTTTATAAGAAACTGCTTTCGGATTCAAACATCTGGCTTTCATCCCATTCCATATAACAAAAGTTCTGGGTTTTCCGCCGGTCGTTATCCCATGTTTTTCAAGCTGTGTAACATGCAAGTCATGGGCATAGCATCCACAAGATTTTGATTTTCCTTGAAGCAGCTTACCGCTAGGAACAATATGCTCCTTGCCGCAATCACAGCGACATAACCATAAAACATTACGGTATTTGTTTTTACCACATGGCTTAATAGCCACCAGTCGCCCGAAGCGTTGATTACTCAAATCCTTCACTGCATTTGCCCCCTAAGAACTTATTTGCAAAGTAAATTTGTGCTTTAGGAGTTACCTTAACCGTTTTGTTGACAGTTACGTGACCATCAGCATGGATAATTGGTGTTTCTTTTACCCTGAACAGCCCTAATTCCATCGAGCGCTGCGTAGGGCTATTATAATCAGCGCCTTGACGCTTAATCAGATAGCCGTTGTCACGCAGCCATTGGAACAAACGCTTCTGTCCGGTATTGTAACCGTTCTGCTTCAGAATCTTCGCAAGGTCGCCAATCAGAATCGTGCTGTCCGACGCACTCACCGCATCCGCAAACAGCACCTTCGGCTTCGCCGCTGCCACATCGCTTTCCAGCTCCTTAATGCGCTGGTCACGCTGCCGGATAGTGCTTTGCGCTACCAGCACAGCCTTTGCCATAATCTCTGCGTCCGTCATGTTCTCACTGCCTGCGATGTAACCGCCGGTCTTTCTGATTGCCGGAATGACTTCGCTTGTCACCCAGCGCTTGAATTCCTTCGCTTTGGGCATCTTGCTGGAGAGGATTAAGCTGTAAAGACCGCTTTCGTTGATGAGCCATCCGCCGCGCTGTCCTAAACTCGATAACGAATCGTTATTGAGTTTGTCCTCGTCATCAACATGGTCAACAAGCGCCTTGCTTGGGTTGGTATACCCAAGAATCTCTGCTACATCCTTACCAACAAACCAAGGTTCCCCGTTTTGCTGGATTGTACGAACTTGCCCAAACTCGGGACTGTTGAAAATCTGTAAATTATTCATTTTGCGCCTCCTTTTTGTCACGATACGTGTCACGATTAGGCATAAAAAAGACGTTCTACACTTGTAGAATAATAATGTGCCAGCTTAACCTTGATTTCATCTCTAGGAATTCTATTCCCTGTTTCGTACATAGTTAACGCTGAAACGCTAATTCCAATGGCTTCAGTCACTTCTTTTTGCGTTTTCTTTTCAGAAAGACGCAATTTCAAAAGACGTTCTCCAATAGTTTTAGCATCGTTCATTTTATCACCTCCGTTTTCTTTGTCACGTTTTGTGACTAAATTTATAATACCACTTCAGGCTCTTAATGTCAACACGTTTCGTGACATTTTTCTGGTTTTTCCCTTGCTATTATTCACGTTACGTGATATTATTTAAGTAGTTACTAGAAAGGAGCTTTATCATGCCATTTAACACAATGCTTAAAACACTCAGACTAAAGAAGGGATTAACACAAGGTGAATTAGCAAAATTAACAGGTCTTACGCGAAGCGCAATAGGCATGTATGAATCTGGCAACCGAGAACCAAAATATGAAGTCTTGGAATTGCTAGCTGATTTCTTCAACGTTGATATGAATACACTGTTAGACCAATCCGCCCCAATTAACTCGCTTCAACCAACAAAAAAAGTCCCCAAAGACCTGAAAAAAATCCTTGAGGACGAGGAAGTTACTTTAAACGGACGCATGATGTCCGCTGAAGATAAAGAAAAAATGATGCGTATCATTGAAGCTGCCTTTTACGAAGCTAAGGAAATGAATAAGCGGAAGTAGGCGGTGATATGAATGGCGTACAATTACAAACTACGTGTAAAGCACCTCGTAGAAAAAGCTGGCTCTAGTAATCCTGCTGTCATCGCCAAAATGCTCGGTATCAATATCCGCTATGTTGATACCCCCAACAATACAAATGGCTTTTGGAAACGCATACTTCGCCGTAAGTTTATCTTTGTCAATGAGCGTCTGGACGAATGGCAGCGGATGACTGTTATCAGTCACGAGTTAGGACACATATTGCTACACCCTCACTATCATCATTTCTGCAGCGAAGGCCGTTCATATTTTGCTTCCAGCAGGCATGAGAACGAGGCTGACAATTTCGCTATGTGTCTGATGGATGCTTACGGCATAGATCCTATTTATAGTTACGCATTCCTACAAAACGGCTGGAGATAAAAAATTAAGGAGAGAATATTTATGAGCTATATCAACGAAGAATATGACTATCTAAAATCTGAAGAGATTGAAAAGGAAATGCGTCAGCATCCATTTTGGCATCACCCAGTAGTAAATCAAGCAGGAACTTACATGCGATATGCTTCTGCAAAAATCCAATGGAATTACTTTCTTGATTATTATAAAAAATACCATAGCCAAGAGGAATTCAAATATGAACTGCCCTGCTTAGATGCTTTGTTAGCAATGGCTCCCATTTTATTTGACAGTAAAATGATTCAACAGCTAAAAGAAAATCTCGAACATATGAATTTGAAAAAGTATTCATTCGAAGATTGTTTAACTAAACTTAACACAATATCCTATTATATGAGCTTTTTCGAAACTATCACAAATATACCGCAAAAGCAGACCGAAGTCATAAAGAACTTCCCTCCTATGCAAGATGTTGATGATCCTGAATTCTGTGACCTTAAAAACGTAATATACACTTGGCGAATAAATAATTATATTACGGTAGAAAAAAAGGGAAGATTCAATTATGTATTTAAAACGGATGACAACTTCGTTAAAATATAACCCCCTTTTCAGTAAAACTTTTGGCTATATAATTAAAAAATACCGCCAGTGGAAGGCTGACGGTGGGGACATTTTAGTTATAAATTTATGAAAGCGAGGTATAAACATGAACACATGGAAAGAAATTGTTAAATCATTCCCTAGCACCCCATTTTTATTTGTAGGTTCCGGACTAACCAGACGTTATCTTGGATTACCAAATTGGGATGGATTATTAGAGCACTTTGCTAGAAAACTCAAAGATGATAAATATACATACAAAAGTTATCTATCCAAAGCTAATAATGACAGACCATTTGCCGCTACGCTTATAGAAAATGACTTCAATAAGCGTTGGTTTGATGACATAAATTTCAGAACTAAAAGTGAAAATGTTGAAAATGCTGTGGATCACGGTGTAACACCATTTAAAGCAGAAGTTGCGTATTATATAAAGCAATTTAACGAACCAAACGAACTTTATACAAATGAAATAAATTTATTATCTCATTTAAGTAAACAAAACATAAGCGGATTCATCACTACAAATTATGATAACTTTTTAGAAAATATCACCATTGATTATAAAACATTCATTGGACAAGAGCAACTAATTTTCTCACCTATCCAACAAATGGCAGAAATTTTCAAGATTCATGGTTCAGCTGATGTGCCACAAAGTATAATATTAACTAAAAGTGATTATGAAAAATTTGATACCGCTAGCACCTATTTAGTTGCAAAATTAATGACTATATTCGTTGAGAATCCAATCATATTTATCGGTTACTCTATAGGAGATAAAAATATCCAAAATATAATTAAAGATATTGTCACTTGTATGTCTCCTGAGCATATAAGCAAATTAAATAATCGTTTTATATTTGTAAAACACAACAAAAATCTAAAAGATAGCTTAGAAATATCTAAAATTCTCCACTATGTTGATGATAAAGCTGTACCTATGACACAAATAGAAACAGATAACTACTACATGATTTATGAGGGACTAAAAGATAAATGCGCAGCAGTACCAGTGCGAACTCTAAGATTTTTTAAAGACCAATTTTATTTATACGCTCAAACTGCTAAACCCAGTAAATTTATTATGGTTAATATTAACGATGCAAATTTAAATCCTGACCAACTCTGTATTTCTCTTGGTTTAGAAAAAAGAATGGCTAAAATGGGTTACACTGGTATTGGTGTTGAAGACTGGTATAAAAATGTAATATACGATAATTATTTAGAATGCACATCTGATGAACTTTTAAGTTACTCTTTTACTCATTTATTTAAATCACAAGGTCAGTTTGCTTTGCCAATTTTTAAGTACATCTCTTCTTCTACCAATGATTATAGTGAAATTATAGAAACAAATGGCATCAAGAATTTCGATGATTTATTTAATAAAGGACAAATAAAAGGTCGTCACAACACAACAATGACAGCTTACGCATTAACAAGCATTACTGCAGTTGCTAATTTTGCTAGTGAAAACGGACATCTAAAAAATAATTCTCTTTATTATGCGTCTTTACTCACAGAACATGAAATCAATGTAAATGACTTAAAACATTTTATTTTAAGGTTTTTAGATGAAAATCCCACCGCTCTTTCCGAAAACTACGCAGACAACACAGCCAAAAGCAATTTAAAACGATTAATAAGAGTTTATGATTGGTTGAAATATCACTAAAAAGCAAAAAGGCTCTGGTGATGTTGATACATTAAGTACCCACAAACCAAAGCCTTCTTTGACTACAACTTATAAAAAGCACCATACACATGACACATTCACAAGGAACACACCACATATAAAGTTCTTTTGCTAGAAATATATTACACCTTTAACATTGAAAAGTCAATTCTATTTAATTTTATTTCTTATTAAAAAAGCGCCCGGTGTTACCAGCACCGAGCGCAGTGCGGAGCGTGTTACCAGCACGCAGCCGCTTTGTAATCCCTCAATTCATGGCAAGAACAGAAGCTGATTACCTTTTTATTATATCAGCTCCGTTCAATTAAATAAAGGAGTTGATGCAATTATGTCCATCATTTATAAAAAAGACCGTCAAAAACCTTATTACTTTTCTTTTTCTACCGGCCAGAAGCTGGCGAACGGTTCCTACAAGCGTATCTATTCCGATACCGGTTATGCTACGAAGGAAGAAGCAGAAACAGCGGAGATGACTGCCAAGCTCGCAATCAGGAACGGCACCTACGTCGAACCAACTAAAATGACAGTTGCTGAAATGCTGGAAAAGTTTCTGGCCACAAAGGTTGAAATACGCCCTTCCACCAGAATACAGTACCAGGCATCTATCAACCACATCAAAGAACATCCGCTGGCAGACCGCCCGCTGCAAAAGGCAGGCGTGCTGGATGTAGAAGACTGCCGTAAGTTTTTATATGACCAGGTTGAAACCGGCAGGCTCAGCATGAGCACCATCCGCGAAGACCTCAGCTTTTTATGCAGCGCTTTTACATGGGCGTCCGATGTAGACCTTATTTATAAATCTCCGGCACGCAGGCTGAAGCTTCCGCCCAAGACCAAACCGCAAGGCATTCACACTCCAATAGAAAACATTATGGAGATACTGAGAATTGCTAAAATCGAATCTTACGATACTTTATACATTCCCCTGCTGCTGGCAGGATTTTGCGGCCTGCGTATCAGCGAAATCTGCGGCATCCAGCTTGATAAGATATCAGCTGATGGTATAAAGGTAGAAAACAACCTTTGCCGCGTGCGGAACAAACCCGGTGTGGTCAATCCTGACGGCACAGTAAGCAAGGTGCTGCTATCACCCTTGAAAACCGAATCATCCTACCGTATCGTGCCCATAGCAAGCTTTGTATGGCAGGAAATCAGCGCCTATATAAAATACCTTGAGCAATGCAAAAAAGCAGCCTACAGCAAACGCTGCAAGCTGCTTAACGACCCGGTCCGTGTTGTTGATACAGAATACCTTGAACCGGCATGGCAGAATGACAGGAACCTGCTCTACGTCTTTCCGGATAACGGCAGAAGGCACTTGCGTGACTTCGTAGAACGGAAATGGCGCAACTTCAAAAAATCCAATCCTACCATGCTAAGGTTTTTGGCCAAACATCCGGAGCTGCAGAAAATGCGGCTGCATGATTTTCGCCACAGCTTCGGCAGCAACCTGCGCGACCAAGGCGTTTCCGTCGAGGATATCTGCGAGCTGTTAGGCCACAATGACGCAGAGTTTACCAGACGCACCTATGCGCTGCCTTTAGAAAACACTCATAAAAAGGCTATCGACTTCTACGAAGAAAAATTAAAAAGAAAACTTGTGAACTTTTTGTGAAATATTAGAGAACTGGAGCTAAAATACCGGTTCTCTATTTTTATGCAGGAATTTTTGCGAATTATAAAGCGTAAATACCCCATATTACCTAGCGTTCCAAGGGATTGTTGACAGATTGTTGACAGAATCACCCTTTTATTAAGTAAATCAAATACTGTATTTAGTCGCAAAAACAAAAAGAACCGCATTCTCATGCGGTTCCTGAAGTTTTAAATTTGGTCGGGGCGGCGAGATTCGAACTCACGGCCTCTTGTACCCGAATAACGCAAAAATATTATTTAACACTATCAACTAATGCTCCATATCCCTTATTTCATGACGTTTATAGACATTTCAGCAACATTCCGAGAACTAGCCAATATTAGCTGAAAAGCATCAAATTAATTGATTTTGTTGACGGATTGTTGACAGTTTTTTCTATACGATAAATGGATAATTATAAATTTTCCCTGCCATATCTCTGCCAATACTGCTGTTATGCATCCAATAGTTCCCAAGCAATCTCATGTGTAACCAGATAATTATACGTATTGTAGGCGCGATTAGAATATCCCTGACGATACATTGCACCAACGGCTGCTGCCTTATAATATTCATCCGCAAACACATCCGCCAGCGCTGACAGATTGTTTACATCGTAGCCCCAGCTCTTGCGGTTACGCACAAATACCCTTACCACGTTGGTGCTAGTCGGGCACCACATAGCTGCATAAATTACGCATTTGCTGTCGCTTATGTATGGCATAAGCGCGTCGACATAATCGAGGCAATCGGCAGCCAGTATCTCCAGCTGAGCAGCTCTGCCCTGCTCACTGTCGAGGATAGCGCGCAGCTCATCCAACTCACCGGAGTTGACAATATCGGAGTAGGTACGGCCGATAAATTTACGGCCGCCATCAATCCAGCTCAGGAGGTTATCCCCACGGCCTCCCTCCCACTGGCTCACTCCCATGCTCGGGTAATTGCCGGCAGTGCTGCAGCTGACGCTATCATACACGCCTTCGATGCCGGTGGCAATGATGCCAGCAGCTACCTCATGTGCTAATAGATGTCTAAGATCCATATTATCACATCCTTTTTTTCTTAATAGTATCAATCAAGCCTTTTACAGCCTCGACGCCAGCAGCGTTGAGGTTTTCTACTATACTCAACAATTCCGTCGCAGTTAAATAGCCGATGATTGTACTCACTGCCCATGCAGGCTTACTGAGCTCAACCATAATCAGATCCGCACTGGCAGCTGCCATTACGCATAGTAAATATATGCAAATCTTGCCTAAAAAACGGTGCTTCATAACTTCAGAAGAAATGAGCCCTGCACTTCTCGCCGCTTTGATGGCAATCAGCGATTGAAAAATAGTTGGCGCTGTTTTGCCTTGCTTAACCAGATAATCATGTGCAATCGCCAACCACTTAGTCAGACAGTCCAACACAACCAAAGCAGAAAACGCATAGAACAATATAGCGTGTTTGTGCAGCAATACAACCATGATAGCTGCCATAGCAGTCTTATAAGACCAACCACTGTACAATGTTTTCCCTGCAGCAAATGCCGATTCAAAAAATAATTTATAATTCATATTTTTTCCTCCTTCGCCTTATAATGAGCCTATCAATTACAAGGCGTGATAAAAACCATGAGTTAAAGTATGTGCCGCGTTATAAACGGCCATGCGTAAAGCTAAAAAATCCATTTGTAACCTCCTAAAAATTATTCCATGCAAACAGCATTTACTTCCTCCGCATTACCTGCAGCTTCAATCTGCGCCTTAGCCTTGCGATACTTTACATGCAGTGCATTACTCCGCACTGCCACAGCTGCAATCACTGCACGCAGGTCTGCGGCTGTTACTGTAACATCATTGTCATCTGCGGTAGTCCATGCAATGTCGGCATCTGCGCCCTGCTGGTCAAGCGCAATAATGGCAGCATTTATGCGTTCTCGTGCCTTGCTGTCATAATCGTAGAGATGCCCGCCGTATTCCACCGGCTCAACCTCTGCAGCATCTCTTTGGTATTTCAGTTCCAAAATCTTACGCTGTTTGATTACCTCAATCGGTTCTTCTGTATGAATAATGGCTACCCCCAGCGTTTCCAATTCTGCATCCGGCAAAGAGAGCGGAATGAAAATGCCGTCTTTGCCTAAGGCTTCTGAAAGCTCGTAAATGTTAGAGTAATCTTTGTCTTTGTATGTATATTTTGTTTGCATTTAATCACCTCTAATTAAAAATTAAAAATCACTGGCACCTGTTTACCTAAATTGTTTATCAGATAGTCCACGAGCGGAGCGGGCGAAACCTCACCATCACTAACCGTTATCCCGTTAATTGTTACAGGTACGTTGGGCGAGATATACACTTTCTTGCCATCCTCTACCTCAAGGTATGTTATGCGCACACCATTGGGGAGCGGGTTAGGAGTAATTGCGCCCTTGTTAATATTACCATTATAACCATAGCTCGATGGAAACGTAGGTGATACTGTCAGCATTGCTTTGATACCGTCTGCGTCTCCGCTGTTTTGACAACCTGTCATCATCAATCTGTTTAAGCTCATAGTATCACCTCTATGATAACTTAGATGCCTGCACGATGCTTGTTAAATTACCGTTGGCATCTTTTGTCATTAAAACGTTAAGCAACATCCCAGCGCTTGTAATAGCTACATCACTAGCACTGCCGATATATTTAAGAGTACCAGCGTTTGTGATAGTCAGTGGGTAGTCTCCGTTTGCACTAAAATATGCAGTAAAAATAGAGGATTCCCCGGCGCTGAGTCTTCTAGTCAAAGTTGATAGGTCTAGCGTAAAAGCTCCTGTTGCTACATAAGCCATTGTTGCCATTAATGGCGTGTTGGATGTGCCATTAATTATATAGGTGCTGTATTTTTCGTTCACGACCGTAAGAAAACGAAATTCTTGCTCTGCTAACCATTCGTTCGGTT
>ENA-OPAC01000250-OPAC01000250.1-human-gut-metagenome-genome-assembly--contig:-NODE-250-length-32003-cov-119.424972_pt1 | contig 32003 bp, 23 predicted proteins | sample MGYA00241052_ERZ501420 | MGnify/ENA primary metagenome ERZ501420 (study PRJEB25962, sample SAMEA2042513) | human gut metagenome | biome: human gut; feature: human-associated habitat; material: faeces... | reverse complement strand
TATCGGCAACAATGGTCCTGTTGCTGCTACCGTACAGGCGGACATTGTTAAAAACATCACACGTGCCACCACTGACGATACATGGTCTAAGAATGATGCCATTGGCGTATATGCCACATCTTCTGGCAATACAACAGGAGACAACAAAAAGTATGTAACAACAAATGGGGATGGTACTTTTGAAGCTGCTGACAATAACAACATCATCTATTTCAAGGACAACAAAGAGACAACATTTAGTGCATACTATCCTTATAGCAAATTCTTAACTGATGGTAAAATGAATTGGAATATAGCTGAGGTAGAAGCAAACCAACCTTGTAAGGCTGATGTACTTTTTGCCTCAGGAGCTACTGCAAGTAAAGCATCTCCAACTGTGAATTTTACAGATGCAGAACATCGCTTTAAGCATTGTATGAGTTTGGTTGAATTCAAAATTAAGCCAGGGCAGGGTGTCAAATATAACAATTATAAATTCAATAGCTTGAATATGAAAGGAATATTTACAAGCGGTAAATTTGACACAAGAACAGGTTCGGTTGAAACTGCTGGTGACAGAGCTACTCTTACTCGTGTTTTTAATGATGTACCTTTTGAAAGCGAAGAAAGTTTTGCTTATATCATGTTGCCGCAAAGCCTTGAAAGCAATAAAATGGATATAGAGATTTACTTGTTGTTGAATGATAGCGAAGTAAAATACACAACCCCTATAACACCATCCACCAATGGAAAATTTGAAGGTGGCAAAAAATATACATACAACATAACTGTTAAAAATACGGGGATTACTATAGAAAAAGCTAATATAGTTCCTTGGGAAAATGGTGATTCAAGTGATTTAGACGCAGATATAGATTTGTAATGATAAAGAAAATACTGACATATTGCGCAGAGCAACTCAATAGCTATCTTGGTCGATACTACCATCGACCACAAGGGCTTGCAGAAGTTGGACATATAGGTCAAAGAACAGGAGAAATTCCTAATAAGGTAATCGTTTCATTGGTGAATGTGGAACGAGAAACTGCAGGAGGTATCTCAAACAATGTTCAGACTTATGGTGGCAGCTTCACATCCTCTTCTGCCCCATTCTTGCTGAATCTGAAAGTAATGTTTGCGGCTGTTTTTGAGGAAAAGCAATATGCGGAATCATTGTCAGTATTTTCCAAGGCATTGGCTTTCATACAGTCACAGCAGAAGTTTATGGTTGACAATGTGAAATATACTCTAACTTTGGAAACAGTATCCACATTTGACTTCCATAACATTTGGACAACAATGGGAGGGCAATATTATCCTTCTGTTGTGTGTAAACTCACTGGAGTTGTAATTGATTCCAATGAAATTAAATCAAGCGGTTCAACTGCTCAGAACACAGAAGTACAAACATAAAATTGACAGCATGAGTACATATCGTTCATTATATAGCTTTCGTATAGAGCATGAATACTTTGAGGATAGTAACGGTAATGCCTTGATGTGTTCTGTCCTACCTTCAGCCCAAAAGCTGATGGCGCAACGGGGTTTGCTGTTTCGACAGACTGACGAAAACGAATGGACGATATTGTATGATACGGAAAATGCAGGTTTAGATACCGAATCTGACATCATTGAGTTTGGAGTCTTGATGTCTGAACCTGCATTTGTTTTTTACACCGAATGGCAAAACTTCAATCCAATGGTTGCCTATCAGATAGACTTACCGATTGGAAAGTCCGAAGTTAATGCTACAGACGTGATAACTGAAATAGGAGTGAAAAGGAGTTTTGGAATACCATTTTGCACTATAATGATTCATTTGACAGAAGAGTTATGGCAAGCAGCAAAGAAGGATGTTCCACTGAAGAACACTCTAATATTCAAAACTCCTGAGCGTTTTTGGGAATATGTCTTCATTTGTCAAAATACGAATAGAGAAATATCCTCAGAATGCTTGAAATTGGAAACAGACAAGGAAATACTAACGTTTAAATCATTTGAAAGGACAAATGAATTTGGAAGAAACGCATTCCGCACCGTGTCGGAGAAAGCAGTGCCGATGCGGGAACGCTATGACATAAAATTGAATCTGATTGTTACCCACGACAAAGAGCAAAAACAATATTTGCTGAGAAATATAGAGCATCCTATACCAGGTCAATTCAAAAGCAAAGCGGATAAATTGAGACAAGTCTGCTATTTTTAGTAACCAAATGCAAAATGCAATCTGACTACAGATGCTTTTGTTTATCAAAAATCATCAATGCGTATGGCACAAATGAAGACCCCAGGCGTTTACATTCAAGAGAAGAACGCTTTTTCGACAAGTGTTGTCGAGGCCGCAACCGCCATCCCCGCTTTCATCGGAATCACAGAGAAGGCTGTTAATGGTTCGGAATCCTTGGCTAACAAACCTTGGAAAATCACCTCAATGACTGAGTTTGTTCAGTACTTTGGAGGTGCACCAAAACCAGTGTTCAATCTGAGCATAGCCACAGATTCCAACAATGCTTTATATTGCAAAGAAATTGTCGAGGGGCAATACTTTAAGGTGTCAAATCCTTCTGCCCTTTATACCTTATACTATAACATGGTCATGTTCTTTGCGAATGGAGGTGGAACTTGCTATATTGTATCTGTCGGAACTTATAAAAAGGGAAAAATCGACAATGACAATATAAAATTAGCCTTAGACTCGTTAAAGAAGATTCGTGAGGTAACTTTGATTGTCGTACCAGAGGCTGTTAATACCGCAAAAGAAACCTGCAAAAATATTCAAACGGATGTGATTATGCACTGTGGTGAAATGCAGAATCGTTTTGCAATCTTTGATGTGCATCCAAAGGAAAAAGATGAAGACCCAATGTCGCAACAAATAGAAGACTTCCAAACAGGCATAGGTTCAAATTATCTTTCTTACGGTGCAGCATACTATCCTTATTTGAACACTTCTGTTATAAGTGATAAGGATATTGACGGAACGGTACTCAGATGGGAAACCGCTCCTAAATTGGAATCTGTATTTGGAGAAAACTCTAAACTTCAAAAGTATTTGGATGATTGTTTCAAGATTGAAGAAGGAAAAGAAATCACCGATACAGCGCGCAACAATGCACATAGTGCACTTTTGATAAATTGGGATGAATATAAAAATGCCGCCAACAAGGTTAAGGAATATCTCAATCTACTTCCTCCTTCTGCAGCAATGGCTGGTATATATGCAATGGTGGACAACACCCGTGGTGTATGGAAAGCTCCAGCAAACGTTTCTCTCAATTATGTAAATAGTCCTACAGAGACTATAAGCGACCTTGAACAGGAAGATCTGAATATGCCAATGAACGGAAAAGCGATTAATGCCATTCGTACATTCCCTGGTGAAGGTATTAAGGTTTGGGGTGCTCGCACACTTGATGGAAATTCACAAGACTGGCGTTACATTAATGTACGTCGCACTATGCTTTTCATCGAGGAATCCGTAAAGAATGCAGCCAAGGCTTATGTGTTTGAGCCAAACGTTTCTAATACATGGCTCAATATGAAGTCTATGATTGGTAGCTTCTTAAATGGTGTATGGAAACAAGGTGGCCTTGCAGGTTCTGTTCCTGAAGATGCATATTCTGTTCAAGTTGGACTTGGAGAAACCATGACGCAAGACGATGTTCTCAACGGAATCATGCGTATTACCGTGTTGGTAGCCATTACTCGTCCAGCAGAATTCATCGAGATTACCTTCCAACAGCAGGTGCAAAAGAGTTAAGGAATGATTTAGTAATTGATTAAAAACAAGATATTATGGCAGAGACTGGTGCAACACAAAGCCAAAACACTTGGCCGGTACCTGAATTTCACTTTAGTGTGGAAATTACCAATGTAGGAGTTATTTCATGCAAAGAGGTTTCAGGGCTTGAGACTGAATTTGACGTAATCGAATATCGTGCAGGCGACTCTCCTGAGTTTACAAAGACGAAGCAGCCTGGTCTGCGCAAGACAAGCGACATTACCCTCAAGAAGGGAATCTTCATGAGTGACACCAAGATGTGGGACTACATTGGACAAGTGAAGATGAATACTATTCAGCGTGAGACCATCACCATCAAGCTACTTGATGAGTCTGGAAATCCTGTCCAAAGCTGGCAAGTTGTAAATGCTTGGCCGAAGAAAATGCAAGTAGAAGGCTTCAAGGCAGAAGGTAACAGCGTGGCAATGGAAACTATGACGCTCGCTCACGAAGGAGTCAAACCTATTTAAATTTAGAAGAAAATGTCAGCAAATACCAACAACTGGGCACTTCCAGTGCTATTCCACTTCAGCGTAGTGTTCAAACTGCCAAGTGGTGATGTCATAGCCTCCTTTAGGACGGTAAGTGGCATAGAACAGGTGTTGGAATTGCAACAACAGGCTCAGCAAGGAGACAATGACCTATGGTTGCCAACAGGCGTAAGCCATAGTGACATTGTCCTTGCTCGGGCACTCGAACCTCTCTCTGACAATATCAACACGTGGGTGACTGACTGCATAACCTTCAAGGAAACAAACAAGAAGATAGAGCCATGTACATTGATTATTTCATTGCTTGACGAGCAGAATAATCCGATAAGTTCCTGGGAATGTCTAAGAGCTATCCCATATAAATGGAAACTTGACGATTTGAATGCAGAGAACAGCAGTTTGGCGATAGAAACATTAACACTTAAACACAGTAAACTGAGGAGGATTAAGTAATGCCAATTGTCATCAAGGAAATCAGGGTGAATACAGTGGTGGAGAAAAAAATCATCACTCACCAAGAAATATCAGAGGAGATTTATCACAAGATAAAGAATGAGATATTAGAAGAACTCGAATGCCATGTAGATGTAAATCCACAGGATAAGAGGAAAAACAATCGCTAACATTTGTAGCTTATGGAACATCTTATCATACAAGCATATTCTGATGACAAGTTCAGAAGCAAGCAAGGTGGACAGATAACGATTTTACTGAATCCTGAAAATATCAAGACTGGAAAGAGAATACGTTACAATAAAGACAAGCAACTGGGAGCGATCGGCAAGAACAACATCTTTGATAGATATGACTCAGAAAACCTCTCATTCGATTTTACCATTGACTGTACAGGTGCTGTTGAAGGAACACTACAAAGTGATACTGCTACCGCCAAGGTCAAAGAGATAGAGGACAGCGTATATTGCTACAATAGCGAACTGCACAGACCGTCCTATGTAGAAATAGTTTATGGCTCGGTTATGTTCAAGGGACAGGTCACCAAGATGAACGTAGATTATTCTTTGTTCAATGGCGCAGGCGATGCACTTAGGGCAAAAGTTGGAATGGAGTTCGTTGGCTATATGGCAAGCGATGAGGAACGCAAGAAATATCCCAAGAACTCTCCTGATATGTCTCGTCTCATAACAGTCAAGGATGGTGATACGCTTGCCAAACTTTGCTACGAGACATACGGTGATTCAACTTTGGTTGCACAAGTGGCAAGATTTAATAATCTCAACGGATTCAGAAACATTCTAGCAGGAACAGAACTTCTGTTTCCACCATTGAGAAAAAGTCAATAATATAAACATATAAGGAATATGGCAGACTCTCCATCAAAATATAAGGACAGAATCGTTGCATGGACTATCAATTGCAACGGCAAGGCACTGGATGACTCCTACAAGTTGGTTTATGCCCATGTACATCTTGCCATCAATCGAATAGGAAAGGCTACATTGAAGTTCTATGCTGGCGATATGGACAAGCAGACTTTTGATGAGACTGATGCCAATTCTTTCAAACCAGGAACTGCCATACGCATTGATGTTGGCAACATTGACAAGCAAAACACAATCTTTGAAGGTGTTATACTTGAAATAGGTATAAAAATGGGGCGAAACTCACGCTCCATGATGATAGTGGAATGTAGGGATTATGCTTATCATGCGACACAAGGACGTAAAAATCGGATATTCGAGAAAAAGAAGGATTGGGAAATAATAAAGGACGTTTTGAAAGCATACGGTACGGTAAATGTCGATGCAACTTCCTATCAACATCCCGAAATGGTACAATATTACTGTTCCGATTGGGACTTCGCCTTGTCGAGAGCTGATGCCAATGGATTATTTATATATACAAGAGGAAAAGAAATAAACGTCTTTAAACCTAAGGTAAGTGGGAAGCCAGTACTGACCGTTACTAATGGCGTTGATTTGATAGACTTCGATGGCGGACTTTCGGGCAGTGAGCAATATGGCAAGTATGAGGCTGTTTCTTGGGATCCTGCCACGCAGAACCAAGTGAGGCAAACTGCATCTGCGCCAACTTTGAACGAACAAGGCGACATCACCATCAAAAAATTGGCAGGAGATGATAGTCAAATATTGCAAACTGATGCCCCTCTCGGCAAGAACGCCCTAAAGCAATGGGTTGACAGCCAAGCGTTGAAAGCTGGATTGGCAAGATACCACGGTTCGTTCAGCTTTTATGGAGCTGCCGAAGTCGTTCCTGGATGTATCATAGAGCTAAAGGGATTGGGCAAGCGGTTTAATGGAAAAGTCTATGTGGGTTCTGTGACGCATACGATAGAACGGAATGAATGGATTACAAAGGTAGGCATGGGAGTTCCTGCCAACAACATAACAGACGAAGCAGATGTGATTGCTCCTACTGCCGCAGGATTTTTACCGGGAATGGAAGGGCTTCACATTGCGGTGGTCAAGAAACTTGATGGTGACACATCCAAGGAATGCCGCATACAGGTAGAGTTGCCATGGATGGATGGCGAAAAGAAATTGCTGTGGGCTCGCCTTTCGTCAGTATATGCCACCAATCAGTCGGGAATATTCTTTCTTCCCGAAATAGGCGACGAGGTGGTTGTGGGATTCATCAATAACAGCCCAAACTACCCGATAGTCCTTGGAGGGATGTATGGAAGCAAACACACTCCTCCATTTGGATATGAGGCAAAAAACAATATAAAGGCGATTGTGACTCGTTCAAAGATGTCTGTTGAGTTTGACGAGGAAAAGAAAATCATAACAATTCAAACGCCTGCAAAGAATACTATAGTGATGAGTGACGAGGGAAAATCCATCTCTGTTACAGACCAAAACAAAAACAAGATTGTCATGGACAGTAATGGTATAGAACTTAGCTCTTCAAAAAATATAAAACTGACAGCGAAAGGTAACATTGCACTGAATGCAGCCGGAAAAGTCAGTATAGATGCAAAATCTGATGTCGATATAAATGGAACAAACGTAAAGGTTACAGCCAAAGTCGGTGCGAAGGTCAAAGGCAATGCTACGGCGGAACTTTCAGCTTCTGGTCAGACCACTGTCAAAGGCGCAATGGTAATGATAAACTGATAAAGATATGCCAAATGCTGCAAGATTAACAGATATGCACACCTGTCCGATGCAGACACCAGGACTTCCTCCTGTTCCGCATGTAGGCGGTCCGATTATTGGACCAGGAGTGCCAACGGTACTGATAGGAAAACTTCCTGCAGCCGTTATGGGCGACATGGCTACTTGCGTTGGGCCGCCCGACACTATCATTAAAGGTTCAACAACAGTGATGATAGGTGGTAAACCTGCTGCAAGGATGGGCGATACAACAGCGCATGGGGGTAGCATCATCATGGGTTGTCCTACAGTTATCATAGGTGGTTAGAAATGATCAAATGGAAACGAGATATGACAGATACAAAAACGTTCTTAGGAATAGCATGGAACTATCCTCCACGCTTTCAAGGTGGCGGAAGTTCGCAACCCACTGAGATGGTTGCAAACGAGGCTAATATTCAGCAAAGCATTATGACCTTGTTGAGTACATCGCCTGGAGAAAGAGTACATCGTTATGAATATGGTTGTCCCATTAGGGAATACGCTTTTGAAATGATGACGGCATCCACAAGAACGATGTTACGAGACCGAATAGAACAGTCGATAATTCTGTTTGAGCCAAGAGTGATAGTCAATCGGATTGATTTCGAGGAGAAACAAGACGAGGGGAAAATGAATATCCTCATAGACTATACAATAAGGCAGACGAATCGACGAACCAATATGGTTTATCCATTCTATTTTGTAGAGGGAACAGATTTAGTAAACTTATAAAAACAAGATATTATGAGCATAAGAAAATTTATCTATGCAGTAATGGGCCTTATGGCTATGGGCTTTACAGCATGTACGCAAAATGAAGATATGGCTCCAACGCTGAAAGGGCAGGAAATCAATGCCACTTTCTCTGTTGGAGGTATGCAGACTCGTGTCAATACTTTAGGACATGGTGACAGTTGGGAGGACAAAGATAAACTGAAAGTAGGGACATTTACTGATTTCGTTGCTGGTAGTACGGCTATTCTTTCTTTTAATAGTGCAACAAACGAATGGTCTCGCAGTGGAAGTTTTCGTTGGTTAGATGAAGTCGACAAACATTTTATATTAGCTGTATATCCATCATCGGATGATTATGATCCATTTCATTTGGTATATGAATTGCCAACAAATCAAAGCTCACCAAAAGATTTGAAGTCTGCCGATTTAATAAATGGTCATTGGTACGGTTCTCCTTATGGTTATGTAACGATTCCAATGAAGCATCGTATGTCTTTGGTTACAATCATGTATCATGTTGGTACTGCTGATTATCCTAATTTGGACATAAGTAGCCCAAAAATTTGCTCACCTTGCAGTGGAGCGTATTTTAAATTGCCAGACGATAAAAATGGATGGAAAATGGACACTTCCAATTATCAAGAGGCTAAGTTGGTGGATGCCTGTAAGACAGAAGATGGTGAAGTGAAAACCTTCTCTGCCATCATAGTGCCTGGAACGGTGGGAACAGACAAGGAATTCTTAAAATTCTCAATAGGTGAGAAAAACTTTGTGTCAAAGCTAAAATCACAAACGGACTTTGAAGAGGGTAAACGCTACACCTACAAACTCGATGTAGGAAAAGACAAAGTGGAACTGACCAGAATCAGCATAGATAATATGACTGGTTGGACAAACGAAGATGAACTCAAATAATTGGAGGAAAAAATATGAAAAAGATATTTCAATACATCATGCTGGCAGTCGTTACTATAGTAATGGCGTCATGCACAAGTGATATAGAAGAACCAACCGCAACAACAGGCAAGAGCAACGTACAGTTGATTGTTGGTGAATTTCCGGCATTCGGAGATTCACAGACTCGTGCTATTGGTACACCAGATGAAGGCAAGACTTCATGGGCTGAAGGAGATGAGTTGCTTCTGGAGATAGACAACACCTCTTATGGAAAACAGTATGCAACTTTTACATATAATGGCAAGAGTTGGGAATTGACAAGTGGTGAATTGGTTTATCGGGAAGGAGACCCTGCATACATACCTCATGTATATTATGCCCCTAATTACAAATGGGAAGCCGGCAAATTAGTTTTGAAAGAAGGTAAGGATCCTGGAACAGATGAATATATTGAGGGAAATGCTAGAATCTCTGGTAATGGTGAGGATATAAATGTATCTTTTGCCGAGGCAACACGTAACTATTCCCGCTTGCGCATTGCAACTATGCCAAATAAGCCAATAACAGTTGCCATCAGTAAATACACTCCTGCGGGCAGCAGCGATATGAAATGGGATCAAAATTATGCCCTTACTTCTGATGAAAAGGGCAATGCCTATTTATATGGTACTTTTGAAAATAATTCCGAAGTTACAGTGAAATATAGAGAAGCAACTTTGGCAACTCATACATTCTTGCAAAAAACAGAAAATGCTATGAGTTATGCTTTGGATGCTACTGTCATTTCGGCAAATAGTGCAGAAGAAATAAAGTCAGCTATTGAGCAAAAAGTAGCAGATAGCAAGACTGCCATAAGACTCAACCTCGCTTTTGATGCTGGCGCTAATGAGTTTAATGCTATCCGTGAAGCTTTTGAGAAAGTAAAATCTGGCACTATAGATCTCACTCTAATAGGATGCAAGGAAATTCCTGCAAATGGTTTGAACAACCAATCAGGAGGACTAGAGGCATTAAAGTCTATTACTTTGCCTGATGTGACAAAAATTGGAAAGTATGCCTTATACTTCTGTGTGGATTTGGAAGAAATTTGTGCTCCGAATGTTTCTGCTATAGATGAAGGTGCATTTGCAGAATGTCTCAAATTGAGAAAAGTAACTTTGGGAGAACTCACGGATGTAAAAGGTGACTATGAACACGGGGGTGGTATTTTTGGCTACGATTCTCATTCTATAGAAAATATAGATTTAGAGTTGTCTGAAAAACAGAGAATAATGACCAGGAAACTAATTGATGGTCGTTATTGTTGGACTCCAACTGAAGAACCCTATCAGATGAGTAAAGACCATACAAGCAGATCTTTCCTTGGAATGACATTCAATTCTATAACATGTGGGATGAAGTTTCAGTAAGAGTTCCAATATAGGCAGTCCAATTTGTTGTACCCACCTTTTTGCTGTTTTCAAACACTAAGTGCTTGATATGCAATACTCAACCTTAGTTGAAAGCATGTGATACAGCAAAATGCAAATAGTTGATAGTTTTTTTCAACTTTAGTTCCTTATAATCAGCAATATAACTGTTAAAAACTTTTAAAAGTTGGGAACATCAAATTGGACAGCCTAGTTCTAATATCGTAGAGAAAATAAATAAACTCTATGATAGATATGAATTTGAGGTATTGTTTTTAGTGTTAATTTGTAAAATGTATCAAACATGTATACAACTATACAAAATAGGAAAAAATCTAGGGTTTTCTCTTCCGATAAGCCTACATCTATCAGTAAGTTTTCCATGTCAAGAGAACCTTTAGAAGGACATCAAACAAGGGTTGATTGGAAAACGAGTACAATTTTAGGTGATACAGTTGGAGTTCACATGAAAGCTATTATTGGCCCAGAACATCAACAAGGTGGTTCACCAGAACATGGTGTTCAGCAGAACATAATGAACAGATTACCAACAAGCCCTTTCTTGAATGCTCCCAATAAATATGTTAGAGGACATTTGTTAAATGACAATGTCGGTGGTCCGGGAAAAGACTTCAATTTATTTCCAATAACAGCAGATGCAAACGGGAAGCATGAACGGAGTATCGAAAGTCACGTAAAACAATGGGTTAACGTAGATAAGCATTGGGTTGATTATGAAGTTAATGTTGTAGGCATAAACTATAAATTAGATGATTATTATGGAAATAATTATATAAATTCTTTTTTTGTTTGTAAAGCAAGCCTGCTTGCCCCAAATATGGCAAATAAACTTGTTGAAACTAACAATAGAATTTGTTCCGTAATACCTTCCATATATAAGTTTCCAATATTTCCTATAGAATATATGGAGACAGCACCATTTGTGGATAATATGAGTTATGAGAGAATGACTTATAGACCATCTTGGTCGAAAACTAAAAAGTATAGGCTAAAAAGAGCAAGAAGCTACAAAGGGCCTCTTCCTAACTCAAAAAAGCCTAGAAGAAATGATAACTAAAGGATGTTGTAGGATTGGTACAATGTAACGCATAAATATCCTTAATTTGTGTGCCAAAAATATAAAAATATTGATTTGTTAATTTTGATAATGGATATTGAATATGGATTAAGAGGTGTTCAACGTAGTGAGTTTGAAGTTGATAATTATCAACTTCAAAACTTTCATGCACTTGAATCAGACTGGCATGAGATATCCCATTGGGTAATGTCAATAGAAGACAATTTGTCGTCTATTAATAACAAAAAAAAACACAATGAAATAATCTCTGCCTTATGGCACAATCATGTCCTTACAGTTCTGTTGGATATTCGTCATAAAAATCTGAAAAAGTATGCAGTCTCATTTGCCAATGGTTGCGGTACGACTTTGCAGAATGAATATACAGAAGACCTACGAAACAAGATAGAGGGATGGATTGGTAGATTATCTATCTATTTGAGCAACGCCTATACAGAAGGTATGCCAACACCTGCTGTTCATATTGCCGAAAGTATAAAAGAGCAACTTGAAAAGTCTCTTCCAATAGCCAATCCGTCTCCTCGCAGGCATAACTTCATCCAAAGAATGTTGGACGAGAATAATCGTCCATATTTCTCGATGCTCGGCGCTGTAGCGGATATTCAATCGAAGTTCGACTTTTATATGGAGCAGATAGAGAATAGCGGTGATATGGATGCAGCCCAAGCACTGCTTCTTACTTTTGTACGAAACTATTGCCGCATTGTGAAACGGTTTAATCATAAGTTTGAGGAATTACCAAGCTTCTATCTACATGAAATATTAAAGGCGACACCGAAAGATGCTATTCAAGATAGTGTATACGTGGTCTTGTCTCCAAATAAGGAGATGGTAAACAAGACGTTTTCACTTCCAATGGGTACACGTTTTGTTGCAGGCGAAAGTACGGAAGGAAATACGCAGTATTATTCTCTTGCAGAAAAAGCATATGTTATTCCAACCATACTCGCATCTGTACATACTCTGTTTCAACAAGGAACAAAAGTAATCACTGCTCCTATAGCCCTTGAAGGTAAGGATAATGGCGTGCTCTTCAAAAACAACAATCCTGCCAACGAGCAGCAAGAGTTAGGTTGGGTTATTTCCTCTCCTATGCTATTACTTGCAGAGGGAACACGAAATGTGTCTTTTCGCTTTATGATGGCAGGAAGAATGGATTTGGCGCAATCGGTTGCAAGCAATACCACATTTCGTTTGTTTACAAGCAATGAGGATGGTTGGACGGAGAGAGAACTTTCTGTTGTTTACAATAAGCAAGAAGAATGTCTGTTGTTTACATTTACAATTGCAGATGGAGATAATCCTCTTTCTGTTTGTAGCAAAGACATTCATGGTATAGATACGGCATATCCTACAGTACGCATACTCATCAATGATTTGCCTATCAACGTTACAGAAATGGCAAGTGTCCCGTTTAGGGACATTCAAATAAAGGTAGAGGTTTCAGACATCCGTACTTTTAGCCTGTATAGTGAAGTTGGCGAAATGGACTCCACACAACCATTCTATCCGTTTGGTACAACAGGCGAAAAAGGTTCGTGGTTCATTTTCGGTAATGAAGAACTGGCTGCGAAGAAAATTCAGAGCGTGGTTCTGAAAGGAACATGGAACAAAATACCTGATGGTGGCTACACCTTATTATATAAAGAATATGACTTAGAGCAGCCTGTAAAAAATGGCAGTTTTAAGGCTATCTGCGAGTGGCAGGAAAATAGTCAATGGAACGTTTGCGGCAACTCCCCTATTCAACTGTTTGAAACTGACAAGAACAGAAATGTCAAGGAAGATGTAGAGTTGACTTTGAATATTGCCGACAATTCACTATTGGGGACAAACAACTCGTATGCTTATACCAAAAAGGCAAATGGATTCTACCGCATACGGTTGAGTGAGCCAAGCAACGGCTTTGGCATGGATGTATATCGCAAGCAATTTGCAGAGGTCATGGTATATAACAGCAAGGCTAAGGAAAGAAATCAGAAACCTGTACCAAACATGCCTATAATGCCGATGCTTGCAGATACAAGATTGTCTTATACGGCAGTAGATTGTTTAGGTGAAAAAGGTATATTATATAGAATCAATGATACCAATGGATATGAGAAAGTTGAGTTGGAAAATGGCAATATACCACTACTTCCCGACCTTGGCAAACATTACGTATATCTCAATCTTACAGAAATAGATCATGTTAAGCAAATTAGGTTCTATTTCAATCTGCGGTATGCGAAATATGGTAGTCGTATAGGTTCTGTCAAAGATAGTGGCGCATCCGTTATCGAGTATAGTAATTGTGGTGAAAGCCAATGGAAACGTTTCCCATCGGAGTGCATCTTGCAAGAAGACACAAACGGATTGACACGTAGTGGATTCATGGTGCTAAACACTTATGACAACACTAACAAATTCCTGTTTACAAGTAACGAGGTTTGGATTAGAATTGGTTTTGAAAATGATGTAGCTCCCAACAATATCATTGTTGATGGCATCTATCTGAACTGTTTCAAGGTGCAATGTGAAAATGGTGATGGTAGGCAGCTACCAGCGGATTCAATATCTGCCTTGACTATTGAAGATCCAAGGGTGTTGGAAGTAAGTCAACCTATGGATGGCTTTGGTGGAAAACTTGCCGAGGATGAAAAAGCGATGTCAATAAGAACCACTACTCGCATATCGACCCGCAATCGTGCCTTGAATGGCTGTGATTACGAGAAAATGATATTAGAGCGGTTTGATGACATCGAAAAAGTTTGTTGCATACCTGTGGCTAAAGATAGCAGTGATGTCCGTATAGTTGTGTTCCCTCATCCCGAGAAGCGTGTGTTGCCACAGTTACCAAATTGGAAATTGGCAGAGATAGAACAATATATAAAGGGTTTTGTTTCACCTTTTGCTAAGTTCCGAGTGGTTAACCCTACATACGAGACGATAACAATCAACATGACGGCTATATTAAAGAAAGATGGTGATGCAGATGAAGCGCGGAGGAGACTATACAGACGTATCTACAATTTCTTTGTGCCGTGGTTCGTCAAGGCGCAACTACCAGAACTCGGCAAACGCTACTCGTATGAGGAACTGAAAGCATGGTTGGTGAATGACGAAGGTATAGAGCGTTGTGTCTCTTTAACGATCGAAGGAGGACACAATAAGCCATCTTATGATGCCAAGGGTAAACTCGAAGATGTGTATTACCTCAGTAGTACTGAAAGCGGTATCCTTTATCCCAAGGATATAAATATCACAATCACCGATGTTGGTGAAGGAATTGAAGATTCAAGTATTGGTACAAACTTTATAATTGGTTAGAGTATGAGCGACAACAAGAAAAATAGAGAAGAACTAAAGAACTATTTCCGCAAGGGAAATGTTCCGACAGAAGAGCATTTTGCGCTTCTGATAGATTCTGTGGTCAACATCGTAGATGACAAACCGTTGTTTGCTACTGATATGCCAGAGAATGAATCTCTAAAAGAAGATAATACAGAAGAGAGGATAAAGCCTGAGCAAGCAAGTGAAACTTCGGTTGATGCGTACTTGACTATACCGGCAGATGGCGATTGGTATCAATTACCTGTAGAGTCCGCTGTAGATAAAGAAATTGATGGTTGCAGAATCTATCGAGTTTATGCTTCATGTTACAATAAACGAGAAGATTCCTATTACCTGTGCGTGGCGACAGCCTCACACTGTAGTGGTAAAGATAGAAAAATCCTATCACCACAGAAACATTGGTGGGGATGGTCGGGAAACATCAAGATACGTTGGTATTATAAAGATGACCAACTATTTCTGCAAATGCGAAGTAAAGGAGATAAAAAAGGAGTGAAGGACATAGCGTATCGAATAGAGAAAATTTGGAACTTCACAAATAGTGTATAACCCATAAACTATATGACAATGAGCGACAATGGTATATATATTAGCAGGCAGTCAGAAGATGAACTCTATGCCGAATTGCAAAAGAGAACCATTCAAGAAATACAAGGACTATCTGGGGATGTGTGGACTGACTTCAATCCACATGACCCAGGTGTGACCATTGCAGATGTGGCCAATTATGCCTTGACCGAATTGTCGTATAAGCTTAGTTTTAAACTGGAAGACTATCTTTCAGACACTAATGGCAAATATTCCATTCAAAAGTATGGTTTGTTTCCAGACAATGAAGTATATCCTACCTCACCTGTAACTACGGATGATTATCGTAAGTTGATTCTTGCGCATTTCCCTGCTGTAGAAAATGTTGGTATTGAAACAGACTGTGAGCATGGAATATATCATGTCCGTTTACGTTTGTCTCCGTTTTTCAAAGGTACTGACATTACTAAACGAGTACGATGTTTTTTCCACAAACATCGTAACTTATGTGAAAACATAGGTGAAGTGAGTATCGTTGAGCCTCAAAACTTATTATTTAGTGCTGATATAGAACTTGAAACAGACGTGGATGCCATCGACGTATTGGTGCAGGTTTTCCATACTGCCATGTCCTATATTGCTGGGACAGTGAAAATAGAGGCAAAACCACAAGATGATTTCGCTGTACTAAGTCCTGATGAGTGGTATGACGGAGCCGTTGAGGATGTCCGTGTCAGTATTCCAACGCAAAAGAAAACTGAAACGGAACTGTATCACATATTGATGGACATTAAGGGAGTTAAAAACTTCAAGACCTGTTATTTCTATGAAGATACTCCAGACGGAATCTGTGAATACCGTAGGAAAAATGATTTTAAGGGAATTTATAAGTTGGAAATTCCCAACGACCTTAGTCTCATAAAGGTTAGAGTGGGTAATGAAACGGTTGCAATAGATTTCAACCGTTTCAAGGAGAAGTTACGTGCTTTCTATTTTACGAAGAGTACATCAAGAATGCGTTTCTACTTACAGGAACACAAAACTAAAGATGGAAGTTGGGAGAACTGCCCAACAGAAATCTTGCGTGAAGCTACATACAGAAACGTATATGAGCATTATCCTCTGGAAAATGACCTTCCACGTTGTTACAAAACAAGCGAAAAGGACTTCACTAAAAATATGACCAATGAAGAAAAAGAGGATATAAAGAACTTTGGTAGTTATCTTGCTTTGTTCGATAAAGTCATTGAAAGAGGTTTAGAAGAATTAGATAGCGTGAAGACTTTGTTGTCCTTGCGTGAGGATGGTGTGAACACAAAAATGAAACTACGCTATCTTGATTTTCTTGACAACCTGTATGGTGTAGATAGCGAACAAAAGTGGCAATACGAGTTTGGCAGTTATGGTGAGATGGAGCCAGAGATGATACGTCGCAGAATGAAATTCTTGCAAGCGTTGCCTATTCTGACTCGTGACCGTTTCAAGGCTATGGATATAATGGATGAACGGTCAGTAAAAAATGTTGCTGTCATAAAGCAATATGTATCACTTCTTCTTGGATTTCGGAATAATGAGCAAGTGTCTGTTGGTAATGTGTTGCCAAGCCATAATCTAATCATTATGGGGGAAAGTAGTAAAGGCAAGCATTTTAGAGACAAGCTCAACTCTATGCTGATAGATGAGAAGATGCTTGATGAAGAGTCGGTTATGTCTATCATTCCAAACAAGGCTCCATCTACAGAAAAAGAAAAGCAGTTGAGATATAAATATATACGTAAGAATCTACCGATATTCAACACGAATTTCATCAGTGGTGGATTATTCCGTAATGGAATCAATCTCAACAATTACAAGATAGTGGAACTTGAACGTGAGTATTTATTGGTGTTCCGCAATGAGGAAGATGGTGAATGGATGAACCTTGGACGTTCAGAAGACAAGGAAAAACTGAATGGCTGGGCGAATACACTATGTCGCTATTTACAAGAATTAAATAATCTTTGCGAGGCGATGTATGTGATAGAAAAAAATCTTTTCATTCCCTCAGAACCATTTACGGTAACTATAGTCTTTACAGGTTGGACAGCAAGGACTCATTCTCCTCAATTCCGAAACAAATGCTTGCAATTGGTTCGTTCCTTACTTCCTGCACACCTAAAGATGGAGGCTTATTGGTTAGGAGCGCAACAAATGCAGTATTTTGAAGAATGTTACCATTTGTGGCGTGACGGACTTGATGGAAGCAACACCTCTGAAGTTCAGAAAGGCTATCAAAGTTACATGATGAAAATACTGGCTACAGACTTTACTGTTGGGGGCAATATCGAAGAAGATACAGATAAAAATAAAGGAGATACATAATGATTCATGTAGGCAAAATATCATTCCATTTCAAGATGGCGGATGAGCAATTCGCCAAAGGACTTTATGCGAATTGGAATGAGTTTTGCCAATCTTGTTTTACAAAAATATTAGAGGAATGTCTTGGTAAATATGATAACAAAGATTCGTATATAGAGGTTGATACTCTTAACTTAAACATTGGCTCTATTGAGCAAAAGGACTTCTATTCTGAGTTTCCTAAGCGTTTGCGTACAGAACTGGAAAGGATAATACTGTCAATTTCTTTAAATGATAATCCTTCTTCTGTCCAAAGGAAACGTTTGGACAATCTGATTCATTACTTAAAATATGGATTCTGTCTTCCAGAATGGAGTATGCATGATTTTGACCTTTTTGAAGATCTTATGTTTTTCAAAAATGAAGAATCAGTATTTGGATTATGCTTTAGCGCATCCTATTGTTTTGAGCGGTTAACAAGACAGCTTGACAAGTGGCAGTTAAATATATTACTTACTCATTGGTTTGTCGGAAAAGATAGTGAACACAATCAAAATATAGTAGTTTGGACTATTCAGAATTTTGATTGTATGCGTTTTCTGCAGGGATATGTTACGGACAATCCATTATTGGCAAGGCATATACCACGTCAGTTTGTTGATGAGAATGAAAAAACTGGATGGAATCTGATTTTGTCATGGTTGAAATCTACAGCATTTGGATATTACGAGAAACAAAGATGTCTTGCTGTGATTTTAGATACAAGCCCCCAGCTTGTTCTTCGCTTCATTCGTGAAACGACAGAAGACAATATAAAGGATTTGGCATTATTGCTTGATTCTGAAAGTGTTCATAGTATTATTGTTGCAGAAACGGAAAGTCATGCTGATGTTGATATTCCAGAATATTGGCATCATCTATATTTGTGGTTAATAGAATATTATCCATTCAATGGCGTGGCAATGTTTGGTGACAAGCAACATTTTATCATACACTTACATGAACGATTCTTGTTTTTTATCCGCAAGCGTTCTGTATATGCATACCTTTCAAAAGGAGAACTTACCATGCGCTTTTTATTGGAAGTGTTTGGTACTGATTATTGTTATGACGTATTGAACTTGCTATATCATAATCAAGCGTTGAACGAGGATGGCTCACCAATTAACTCTGATTATTTCAGTCGTGAGATTTACGAGATTCTACTAAAGTTGTCGCTTTTAAAAAGTGAGGAGAACTACAATAAAGACATTATAGATAATTATAATGAATTAGATAAGAACGATGTTTTTGTTGATGTAGGTGACTTCTTGAAAATGATAAAGCCATTTGAGACCTGGTTAATGGATAACATGATTAGCATAGTCCAGAAAAGAGAATTCTTGACATTGTTAATTATGACGCAACCGCAGCAGGTGCTTTGTTGGCTAAAAGAAGTCAAAAACATAAACGTCTTAGAATTTTTGCTACAGGTTGTGAGCACAGAAAATGTGTTCACATTGGTTTCTGTTGTATCATATAATGAATATTCATTGCTTTCGTCCATATATTCATCCCTTAATGAAGTAGCAAAAGAAATACCATGGATGTGCAAGATCGGTATTGTGGATTTGAAGAATATTTACAAGAATTTGGTTGCACATTGGCTTGTTTCAGACAATTCTATTCGTGGAATGGAATTGGTAACGGAAATCGTATGCAATATCTATACAGTTATCTATAAAGGTGTAAGCTTTGATGGATGGAATAAAACAAGAAAAGACAAAGACACTTCTTATGCAATATCTGAAGTGCTTACTGTATTGGCGAGAAAAAATATAATAGATGTAGCTTATACTGAATATATTCCTGCATTTTTCACATACGACACATCTAATGATGTCAAGGTTATCGTTGCCAATATACATGCTATCATAGAGAACTCCTCCTTGTCTATATTAGCAAAACGCAATCTTCTATTATTGTGCTTAGATGCATATACTGGCAAAGCGGAGGTTATATTCAGAACGTTAAATGAAAAGGGAATATTGACGCAGGTCATTGAGTTGCTTGACACAACAGTGTTGAGAACGATAATTGTGGAAATGGCAGAAGACGTAATAAAGATTGGTTCCTCATCATCATTCGTACTCTTTGTTGATTGGCTTGTTTTGCATGTTTCTGATGTGGCATCAATTTGTTCTATTTCAAAAACTGTTCTCATTCAAAGAATTATAGAGCAATTAATCAAAAGTGAATGGCACATTGAAACAGTAGAAGAACTTGTGCCGTTTACTAAGGATAAGCTTATTCCTAATGGTCAAAATAAAGATATTACTTTTTCTTTGACATTTATAGCAAATATTGCTTGTGTTGAAAATGTTTACAATGTGATGGAAAAGATAATACGTTTGTATAATGCGACCAATGTGTATTCTCTTTTATCATTAGGGAATAATAATACAATTGCAGTATTGTTTGCTCGTATGCAGGAGTATTTAAGAGGGCAGAATATTTGTATTGATACATCATATAATGCCGCTCGAATAGCATTTGAAAAAAGTTTGAACGATAAGTATTTACTGACTGAGTGGCTACAAAGTTCAGATTACAATGTTCCTATGAAACGGCAGGTGTTGGCTTGGTTAGCAGAGAATGCACCACAAACCTTTATGAGTTTGTGGCAAATGTCTCTGACTGAGAATACCTTTTCTATTTGGAACGACATTGTTGATTTCCAAATGCTAAAGGAAGTGTTCGTATCGGTAGATATAAAAATAGCTAAGGCATTTGTTCATATCGGAAATGTAATCTATCAATGGGTAAATAAAAACGCATTATTAGCAGGGTCTTTGTCAGCAGAGAGTCTGTTAACATTGCTGATGCTTCAATATGTGAATGAATGCTTACTTGTTGGTAAATTCTTGACAAACTTTAAAGATATTGCAGGATTCGTCATATCTTGTTTGGAAAAGAATATCATTATGCAAAGTGGTCTTGCAGGTATAGAAGCAAGGGTTCTAAAAGATTTAGAGAAACATCTTGTTGATACTAAGAGTTACGAAAAGCAGATGACATTAAGAGCAAATGCAGATTGCTTAAATGAAAATATAGTATTATCGAGAAACGTCTCTTATAAGGGAAAGGCTAATATTGAATTGGACAATATTAATCATTTTGCGACTAAGTGCCTTATTCTTTGCAATGAAGATTTTGAAATGTTGGCAAAATGGTTGTCATCTTCAGAAGTGAGTGACACAGAAAGGAGACACCTATTGCGTCATTATACTCATTGGCAACAATTTGTCTTTTGGGATTTTGTTGAATATATGTATGCTTCCGATACTTTTGAGGTGCAGAAGCTTAGTGAATGGATAGATATTGAAGATTGGCTAATACTTATAGCCCGAATATCCTATTCTTGGGCTGAAAGTTTGAAACAGTTGACTGAGAAATTGCAAATATCTGATATGGTATCAGAAAAACTAATCTCTCATGCTTTTGTCTTATTTGTAGCAAGACATGGCAAGGATGATTGGTATAATTACAAGATTATGGATATTGCGAAAGATTATATCGTTGGACTGAAAGATGTTGCTGAACGCAACGGACTTAAAGAAGAGTCAGTAGTCTTGGAACAAGTTGTAACAAACATCCTTTCAGAATTAAAGATTAGCGATATTGAAGAAGTCGATTTAGAATCAATGCCAAAACCAAATTATTTACCAATAGGTAATGCTGGCTTGTGTTTATTCGCTCCATGGCTACTGCGTTTGTTCGGCATGCTTGACTTATTAAATGAGAAAAAAAATGAGTTTAAGAATATAGATGCTAAAGTTCGAGCAATATTTATACTGCAACGACTTGTTACTGCGGAAGAGCGACTCTATAAAGAAACAGAGTTAGCTTTCAATCGGCTTTTAGTTGCTTGTCCTTTCAATGTTCCTTTGCCAAAGAATATTGAATTGACACAAAAAGAAGTTGAGACGATAGAATCAATGTTATCTGGAGTAAAAGCCAATTGGATAAAGTTAAAGAATACTTCTGTCGGTGGATTCCAGAGAAGTTTTATTGAAAGAGACGGATTTTTGGAACAACAAGATAAGAAGTGGGTGTTGGCTGTTGATAACAAAGCTTATGACATATTGCTGGACTCACTACCGTGGTCGTATAAGACAATACGCCTACCATGGTTGAAAAAGCCAATCTATGTTAAGTGGCGGAATAAAGAAGAATTTGATAATGAATAATATTAATCTGTAAAATAAGAAGTTATGAAAGCAGAAAGAACATATAAGAAACAACTACCAGGTACAATAATACAAAAGGTTCCGAGAAAAATAAATGCTGGTAACATGAGACGTCCCAATGGGCGCCTTACAGCTTCGAGAATATTAAGAAGTAACATTTATAAAAACAAAAGAAGCCAAGACAAACCTATGTTTGCAGATTGGGGATTGGGAAGAGAAGCTCAGCATCTTATCCCATATGCAGTATGCCGAAACCTTGGTATTGATGAAAAGTTAACAAATTCAGCTTGCAATGGTATGATGCTTCCAAGTGGGAGGGCATATGTTAAATATAATCCCTCTTTATACTATGCAGGTAAAAGCAAGATTCGCGCAAAACATATAAAGCGTGGAATAGCTCATAGAGCCTACAACAACGTTGTTTCTGAGTTTTTATATAAGTTACAAAGCAAGGGAATTGATATTACACAAAACTTTGCCAGAATTACATTTACAATTCGTTTGGCAACGCAAGAATTAGGAAAAGATAAGGCAGTCGATGATATAACAATAGAAGCATTGAAAAAAAAATGGAATATGGGTAGAACAGAAATAGAGCAAATGAGTCGTAAAAATTCTCAAAATGGGACGCTCTCAAAATATTTTGATGCATCTTTTTTTCAATCAACTTCAACAATGCAGATGAAGAAAAATAAAAATGGAACAATGATAGACAATCGTCCTACAGCAGTATTTATGAAAAGGAAAAAACAATTAGTTCTGAAAAACAACAGAACAGGTCTGCCTGATAATTTGAAAGCAGGAATAGAAAACTTGTCTGGTTATTCTATGGATAATGTCTGCGTGCATTATGGTTCAAGCAAGCCTACTGCTGTTCAAGCTTATGCTTATACGCAAGGAACGGACATTTATGTAGCACCAGGTCAAGAACGTCATCTTCCACATGAGGCATGGCATGTGGTGCAACAGATGGCAGGGCGTGTTGCACCTACGACAGAGATAAACGGAATGCCTGTAAATGATAATGCTGCTCTTGAACATGAAGCTGATGTTATGGGAGCTAAGGCAAATAGTTATTAAAACATATTGGTATGAATGAACATATAGAATGGTTTGAAGCCGTATTAAACGTTGCTATTGGAGTATATTTTCAACACCAAGGTTTTGAAAATCTGTCAATGGACTGCGTAAAACAACCTACAGGGAAGTGGTTGGAGAAAATGACAAATCATCCAAATATAACATTTGAGGAAAGAGTAATCATTATGCTTGCCTTGATGCCACATATCAAACCACAAGCACTTGATTGCCTTTTTCTCCAAAATGGAGCATTGGATAGACCGTTTACCCAATTCGGTGGTTGGAAGGGATTGTCACATGGTGGATTCCTTCCAACTGGGGAAACTGCGGTTTTTATAATTGCAGGTGATGATCCTGTTAAACGTTGCAATGTCATTCGTATGTTTCAACGTGATTATTGGTTCTACACATCTAATATATTACGATTAGAAGGAGCAAATGATGGAGAACCATTCCTTAGCGGACAACTACGAGTTTCGGACGAATTTCTAAGTTTGGTACTTCTCTGTAGAGAGTATAAGCCAGACTATAGTATCGGATTTCCTGCAAAACGTATAACCACTTCTTTAGATTGGGATGATATGTTTTTGGATTATGATACGTTAGAATCTTTGAACGGGATAAACTCATGGATAGAGCATCAACACACGATAATGGAAATATGGGGTATGAAGCGTATCCTCAAAGCAGGTTATCGTGCTTTGTTTTATGGACCACCAGGAACAGGCAAGACTCTTGCGGCAACACTACTTGGAAAAAAGAACAACATGGATGTTTATCGGGTAGATTTGTCGATGATAGTGTCAAAATACATTGGCGAGACAGAAAAGAATCTTGCTGGGCTTTTTGACCTTGCAGAAAATAGAAACTGGATTTTGTTTTTCGATGAAGCAGATGCCCTCTTTGGGAAACGTTCATCTTCTAATTCTTCCAACGACCGACATGCCAATCAAGAGGTTGCGTATCTTTTACAGCGCATAGAAGATTTTCCTGGTACTATTATCTTGGCAACAAATTTAAAGTCAAACATAGATGAAGCTTTCTTGCGTCGATTTCAATCTGTAGTATATTTCCCAATTCCTACGGAAGAATTACGCTCCGCTCTATGGCAATCTGTGTTGCCGAAAGAATGGCTTGGTGAAGATGCAGAAAGAACTATTGCAACTGCAGCTCAAATCGAACTTTCAGGTGGTATGATAGTTAATATAGTAAGACAAGCAGCAATACTTTTAGCAGGAAGAAAAATAGGACATGTAAATAGTAAAGTTTTAGCTTCTTTGATTGAGAAAATCCAAAGTTAAAAACAAAAATAAAAATGTAAATAATAGTAGTAAACAATATGGAACGCAAAGAACAGACCGGGCATATCTGTAGATGGATGGCTTTAGGCATCATGACTGCCATCGTCATCGTAGGATGTACCATTGTTATCGGCCTATTTGAATGGCGCGACAGAAAGGAGATTGAGTGTAGAAATGCAGAACTGCATCAGTGGCGAAAGAATGTGCATGACTTAAACTTGCACATAACGAAATTGTCACTGCTTGGTGAAATGGTTGCGGATTGGGACTCAACAGATGTAAATGAGTATCATTCGCTTCGATTGGAAGTGGACAGTATGCTTGAAGGCATCGCAGGTATTTGTCCGAAAGAAGATTCTGATACGATCTGCCGTCTTCTTGCAGAAAAGGAACAGCTCCTTCTGGATATAAAGGATGCCATGCAGGATCTGAATGCCACTCAAGAAAAGCTGACCGCAGAAGTTCCAAGAATTGTAGAGCAGAATAAGACTGAAAGCAAAAGATTTTCATCTATGCCACAGCAGGCAAAGCCAAAGAAGCGAGGTTTCTTCAGCAGATTGTTCGGCAAGAAAGAAAATGCAGTAACAACAGGCAACCGTTTAACCCAAACAGAAAAGATGCTCACCAACCTAAACCAAACGGTTGTTGCTAAACATCACCAGCAAAGCCGTAAGGTAGTGGAGATATTGGATAGTCTGGGAAACAGAAATGAAGGTATCAATAAGCAGTTGCAAAGAGTAATCAGCATAGCTGATGAGAATGTGGATAAAGGCATAAAAGTTCGTGAGCGACAAATCGCAGACTTGGAAGGCAATTATACCTATTATTATATAGGGATGATAGGATTGTTGATATTGGTATTTTTCGTATTATTCCTATTGGTGTGGCGATTCGCATTCAAGACACGTAAGAGCAAGGAAGAAACAAGAAAGGTGATGCTGACAGTAACGCATGAGATGCGCAGTCCCTTGTCTGCCATCAAGGATTATGCCCGCAAGATTAGTGGACTTGAAGAAAGTTCGGATGAAAGCAAACGATATGCCGACTTGATTGTTGACACATCGAAAGGCTTGACTTCTATGATAGACAGTTTCCTGGTTTACTCCAAATTAGCGAATGGAAAGGCGACCGTCAAGGAACGCCCTTTCCGTATAATGGACATTGCCGAGCAATTAAAGATGGAGTATGAACCCTTTGCTGCAAAGAAGCAACTGGAATTGAGCGTCAGCAATAAGGCAGATGGTGTTGTCAATGGAGACAAGGAAAAGGTGCTTACAATAGGACGCAATCTGCTTTCCAATGCCATCAAATATACGGGAAAGGGTGAGATCGTATTATCCACAACCTATAAAGATGGTGTGTTCATGCTAAAGGTTAAGGATACGGGAACAGGATTGGGCGACAAGCAACAAAAACAAATCTTCAAGGAATTTGCAAGATTGGGAAATGCGGTTACCCAACCGGGATTTGGCTTGGGACTTTCCATTGTCAAGAACCTCGTTTCACTGATGAAAGGAAAAATCGATGTGTCCAGTCACCAAGGGCTGGGAAGTATTTTTACCATTAGTCTTCCTATGGCTGCAGCCGAAAAGCGGAATGTGGAACCAATCCAGTATAGAACGAAACGACAAGATTCGTTTACTGTCATTGCCATTGATGATAGCCATGTGCAACTGAGTGCCATTCGTGAGGCGTTTGCATCAAACGGCATCGTATGTGACACTTGTAATAATGCCACGGATTTATTGGATATGATGCGCAAAAAATCTTATGATCTGCTGATAACGGATTTGAAGATGGCTGAAGTGAACGGTATCGAGATTCTGGAAATGATGCGTATGGTGAACGTGCGTAACTCCAAGACCATTCCTGTTGTCGTTATGACTGCAGCACCAAATGTGAGTGAGCAAGAACTGCTTGATGCGGGATTTGTCGCTTGCCTATTCAAGCCGATGTCTGACAAGGATTTAATAAACACTGCAAGAAAGTGTGTGAACGGTAAGATAGCAGAAAAACAAATAGACTTCTCAATGTTGCTGACCTACGGCAATGAAAAAGAGACTTTGGAGAATTTCGTAAAGGAAATGACTGACACATTGGGCAGTATCCGTAATGCAGCCCAAGAGGAGAACCGCAAGAAAATGTCCGATGCCATTCACCACGCAAGAAGCTCGTGGATGATGGTACAATCTGACGAGTCTTTGAACCATCTCTTTGACCTGATTGAAGATTCTACATCATCAGACGACGTTATCAACCAAGCGGTTGAGGATGTTTTCGCACATGGTGATGCAATCATCAAAGCCGCACAAAAGAAAATTGAGGAGGTAACAGCATGAAGAAAGTAATAATCATTGAAGACAGCCCGACATTTTGCAATATGTTGGGCAAGAAGTTGGAGGCGAAGGGATGGAAAACAATCTTATGCTACAATTACAGAGATGGTCTGAAAGCTGTGAGGGAATCCTCTGAATGGGATGTTGTCATTTCGGATATGCGCTTGGGGAATGATAACGGCATCGACCTGTTGGAATGGATGCGTGGCAATGGTTATCAGAATCCATTTATCATCATGACATCTTACGATGAAAGCATGAGTGCCGTGAGGACTATGAAATTGGGAGCGGAAGACTATATACCGAAGAAATTGTTGCTTGATGTAGTTTATGAACGTTTGGAAGAAATCATAGACAAGCAGAAACGACTCGTCGAGTTGAATAACAAGATTGTTTACCGCAAAAGTGAGAAGTTTCGCCGTATATACAAAATGGCAGAATTGTTTGCTAAAAGCGACATGGCTGTTATGATATTGGGCGACAACGGAACTGGCAAGGAACATATAGCGGAAAAGATACATCTGCAAAGCAAAAGAGCCGACAAACCTTTTGAGGTAGTAGATTGCGGTACGCTTTCTGCGGAACTTGCCGTTTCCGCTCTCTTCGGGCATGAGAAAGGGGCATTCACAAGTGCAGACGCAGCAAGAAAAGGTTACTTTGAATTGGCTGCTGGAGGTACGCTGTTCTTGGACGAGATAGGCAACCTGCCAAAAGACGTACAGGCGATGCTGCTGCGTGTGTTGCAATCCAAGAGCTACCGACCATTGGGAGCTACAAAAGATAAAGTGGCTGATGTGCGCATTATTGCCGCCACCAACGAAAACCTGCAAGAGGCAGTTCGGGAAGGACGATTCAGAAGCGATCTGTATTATCGACTTCACGAAGCGGTTATTGAGATTCCACGGTTGCGGGATTGCAAGGAAGATATTATGCCATTAGCTAACTTCTTCCTGAAACTATATGATAGGCATACGGACAAAGAAATAAAATGTATCAGTAAGGAAGCGCAAAGGGCACTTGTAAGCCATACATGGCCAGGCAATGTGCGTGAGTTGAAATCATGTATCATGCGAGCTATGCTGTTATGCGAGAATGAGATAATAGATGTCGAGGACTTGCAGTTGTCACAATCGACATTGACAGAAGAGGCTTTGGACTTTGATGAACAAGAACGTAAGATCAATCGAGAACGTATCTTGTGGGCTTTGAAGCAATGCAATGGCATCAAGCGTGATGCGGCAAAAATGTTGGAAATGAGCCATACTACATTCTATGCCCGTATGAAAGAGTATGGTATTCCTACTAATAAGTTGTAACGATATAAGAACCGTGTAAGGAAGATTGGACGAGTGTCCGGTTTTCCTTACACTATTTCTACTTGCAATTACCTTGTGAAAATATTATTCTCTTGATAAAGTTGCTGATTATCAGGAAATATCATCATCCTATTGTTTAGACTGTCTTGGAATGGCATAGGTATTGGACTAATAAATGATGTGCGCACAGAAACATCAAATTAGTACAAACCCATAAAAGAGACAGAAACATGGAATACAACATATTGATAGAGACTGATTTTTTCAACTTGCTGAATGCAGGTCATAAGAACAAAGGTGGTAACGCTTTGGAGAACTCATATCGTGAGTTTATCAAAGTTGTGGTTGATTTATGCAGCACCAACGTGAAGCAAGCGGTCTTTGCACTGTCATACGCAGAAACCGAGCTTGACTTTCATCTGTCAATGCCCCATATAAAGGATTGTTTGGGAACCGTAGGCTTGTATGTGCGCAAGGCTATTGCATTTATCCGAAGGATGCAAGAGCATGTGGCAGCAACATATCATCTTCATGTGACCACATCCACTTCAGAAGCCTCTCCGCCAGTATCATCAGAATCAAAGCCATTAGTAAAATGGACTGGCAATGCCGTTGACCTTGTAGAAATGGTATATGGCATCTGCGTAATGGGAAGCGTGAACGATGGCGATGTGAAGTTCAAGGACTTGGCGCAAGCCATGTACCAGTTCTTTGGTATCAAAGCCAAGGACTGCTATCGTTTCTACACCGACATCAGAAGACGCAAAAACCATAGCCGTACTTACTTCCTTGACAGAATGCAGGAGAAGTTGAACGACAAGATGCGAAAGGATGATGAATTGGAAAGAATGAGACGATAAAAAACGATAAATCCCATATATGTATGCAGGGGCGAGTAACTGAAAGGACAATTCCTAAAAGTTACTCGCTTTATTGTTTATTTCTGTATGAGATGCTTTAAGCTCTCGTCACCTGCGATGCGCTCCAGTTCATCCTTGACAATTTGTTTGACATCCTCCTTGATTTGGTTGTAATTGTCCAGAATAGCTTGCTTCATGCAGTCGTTGCCATCGGCATCCTTGAAGTCGTTGATGATGGGGATAGGCTGATAATGGCTTTCCTCTCGCTTTACCTTGTCGGTGTCAACGACAATCTCGGCATGGAAGATCTTCTGCTCTATGCGCTCGGTGAAGTTGTCGGAAACAGATCCAACAAACATACCTTGGGTGAGTCCGCTAATCTTGCTCGGTGGGATGAGACTGTCCATCTGGGTATTGATGGACGTAGAGACATCCTGACGGTTGATGGAAATAGACTGGCGCTTTTGGAGCACTTTTCCAAAACGCTCGGATAAAGTCTTGGCGGTCTCGCCAACGACCTGTCCGCTGAAGATATTACCAACGGTATTGATAACCACCTTTGCCTCCTTGTCTCCATAATCACGAACCAACTGCGAGAAGTCCTGAAAGCCCAAGCAGACGGCAACCTTGTTGCTTCGTGCCGTAGCAATCAGATTATCCAAGCCTTTGAAATAGATGGTCGGCAACTCGTCAATGATAACGGATGATTTGAGTTGTCCCTTCTTGTTGATGAGTTTCACGATGCGGCTGTTGTACAAACCAAGTGCCGCACCATAAATATTCTGACGGTCGGGGTTGTTGCCGACACATAGAATCTTCGGTTCTTCGGGATTGTTGATGTCGAGTGTAAACTCGCTTGCGGACATCACCCAGTAGAGTTGTGGTGAGATCATTCTTGAAAGTGGAATCTTTGCGCTTGCAATCTGACCCGCCAACTGCTCCATCGCCCCACCTTGCCAGGCATCCATGAACGGAGATAAATAATTTTCAAGTTCGGGATAGCTCGTCAGTATCGGGAAGACATCTTCGTATCTGCGGTTGAGCAGTTCGATGGCATGAGGGAAGGTGCAATACTTCCCGTTCTTGTAGATTCTTAGGTACCAAATGATGGCAGCAAAGAGGATTATCGGACTCTCCACGAAGAAGTCGCCCTGCTTCTGAACCCACGTCTTGTTGAGGTTGAGCATGATGGTGTATGCACTCTCATAAGCATCGGAAATGTCACTCATGAAATCCGGGTGAATCGGATTACAACGATGACTTCTGCGAGGATCGTCAAAGTTGATAACATAGAACTGTGGCTTGACCTTATATCCATTCTGATGGTTCATCATGTGGTTGTAGGCAATCGTCGAAAGGTCGGAAAACTTGAAATCATAGATATACATTGAATACCCCTTCTCTATCTGCTGTTTGATGTAGTTGTTCACTACAGCAAAGGACTTACCACTACCCGGTGTACCTAACACGATGGTCGCTCGGAACGGATTGACCACGTTGATCCATCCTCTCTGCCATTTCTTCTTGTAATAGAATCGTGTTGGCAGATTGACGGAATACTCGTTCTCCATGAGTTTGGTCTCCTGCATGAAACTCTCGTTCTCATTATTGAACACATCCTCCATGAGGTTGTGTTTCAAGAGTCTGCTCATCCAGAGTCCTCCCATCAACAGGCAGATATAACCCGCTGTCATTGTAAATATGTACAGCGTGGCATTGCCCAAATGAGATATAGGCAACAATAATATCCACCAGTTGAGGAAGAACAGACAGGAGCCAACGACAAGAACCGTCCAAATCTTGTTCCAACTCATCTTTTCTGCTTTCACGCCCTTGGTTCCCAGACATGAGAGCGCCAGGAGTAAAAGCGAGAACAGCTTGGTGTAGAGGATAGAATGAAACAAGCCACCTGTACGGTTGAAGTTGATAAGGATTCTGTCAACAACCCCGATTGTCACTCCCCATATGTGCATTGCCTCGTAGCAATACCAATATACATTCATAATTGCGAGTATGATACTCACAGCACGGAGAAAATCCATTATTTTTCCCAATGCTCTCAAATCGTCTTCTTGTGCCATTGTTTTTCTGTTTTGAAGTTATACAAATTGTTTTAGATTGAAGGCAGGCTTTCTCCATTGTATAAGAAAGCCAACCTTGATGAAACGATTAAAGGTTTCGTCCTTTACGTTTCTTCTTCTTTCTACGCAACTCTCTGTCAAATGCAGCTTCCTGTGCCTCATTTGAAGGACCGCCTCCAGCCATAAGTCCAAGACCGCTGCCGTACTCATCGAACAAGCCAGAACCATGATATTCCTGTTCCGGCATTGTACCATCTTCCTTCGGGATGGTAAGTGGTATCGGCTGCTCATTCTCGTAAGGCAAGGTGAAGTGCTCCTGCAGGGCATTGGCAGAAAGATTCTTTCCAAGCCTTGAACCATTGAAAACGCTTTGGGTGCGGTGGTCAATGAATGTTGCTCCGTAGATACGGCCGTCAGCTGTATGGCGGAAAACAACATCAATGCCCTTTGCTTTCAGCAGTTCAACGAACTTATCCTTATGGTAAGTCTGCTTCAACACTGCCTCCACACTATGTTTGGTCATCTCGGAGAGTTTCTTGTCTTCCTTGAACTTCTTGGTAGAATAAGCGAACAGTTTTTCTATTGCCTCCACACCGACAGTTTTGTCAATCTTGGAAGCCTTGAAAGGATTTCCCACCTTGTTGCCCTGTCCGTCCGTGGCAGAATAGACAAAACCATGATACTCACGACCGCCAACCTCGCCTCTGACTTCCTCCAAGGATATATTATATAAGGAGAGAAGTGCACGGTACTCGCCCAAGGACTGGAACCTGTAGGTAGCGCAGAGAGATTTTACGGTGTTGGAAACCTGCTTCTTCACATTGCCTTGGCTTACATCCACCTTACGAAGTGGATTGTCTGCCTGGCGTTGCTTGCGGTCCGCCTTGTGGAGATTGTATTTCTCCTCCAAGTCACGGGTGATAGCCTTGCTCCTGTGGTAATTATATCGACTGTCCAAGCATTTGCCGTTTTCATCCACTCGGATGGTCACGATGTGCATGTGGTGACGGTCAATGTCCTCATGCTTGTAGACCATATATGGCTGGTTGCCATATCCCATGCGCTCCAAGTATTCACGGGCGATGTTCTCCA
>ENA-OPAC01000239-OPAC01000239.1-human-gut-metagenome-genome-assembly--contig:-NODE-239-length-32277-cov-98.326019_pt1 | contig 32277 bp, 30 predicted proteins | sample MGYA00241052_ERZ501420 | MGnify/ENA primary metagenome ERZ501420 (study PRJEB25962, sample SAMEA2042513) | human gut metagenome | biome: human gut; feature: human-associated habitat; material: faeces... | reverse complement strand
ATAGAAACAGCCTTAGGAAGTAAACTCATCAGCATAGCCCATTGATTGGGCTATGCCTATGAATAATATCGTGCTAACCATTTGTTAATTTCATCTTTATTTTGGATGGATAATAATTCTTCCACTTCCCTTTCTGTAAATATTGGAATTCCAAAGTTCTTGATATTGGAGCCATTCAATGAATAATAACCAGAGGAATATGGCTTGCTATTCGCTACGATATAGTTCCAAAAGATATTTGATTCAAAAATCTTCTGTAATATCCTCATCTTTCTTTCATCTTCACCCACAAAAGCCATTCCATTGTAAAGCAACAAATTCGGGGCATTAACAAGAGCACAGTGCAAAGGCTTATTTGCGATTTTAGGGAAAAACAATTTAATTGAGGGCATAACTAAAGATTGAGTTCTCCCATAAGCATACCATACAGGATAGTCCTTCCCCTTACTTTTGTCACGTCTGGCTAATTCATCTCTTTGAGATTCTAAATATTTATATGTCATAGGAAACTTATGCTTCATGACATTTTCATCTATCAAAAACGCTTTTCCATCACACAATTGATAAGGGAAAATCACTTTATGCTTGATTTTATCCAAGCTAATATCAGAATTTAACTTGTTTGAATTTACGATATCCTTACATATCTCTTTTTCTACCTGATATATATGGGTTTCCTTTTCCAAATAATAGAACTTATCATTTTCATCTATAGGAGTGAAAATGTAAGTCTTATTACTCAATGTTGCTATACCATGCCGAGATTGGCAAAACTTTGCCAAGGGAATGCCTACACTTTCCAACTTAGAGGCAACTTTATGTTCATTCAAATTCCACCCCTTTTCTGCATCAAGTATAGAATAAGGAATATCCGTATAACCGAAGCATTTGCTTAGTTCTGCATTCTCGTCACAATAGTAATGTAACATCTCACTCTTTTCTTTTTTCAAGAAAAACAAGCAAGTGTAAGTACTTTTGCCCGAAAAAACTTGATGTCCACGAAAATCAACAATACTGATATTATAGCTACCTTCCATAAAATACTTTCTGAGTTCACGGGCATTCAAACTTTTGAGAAAAGTATTCATCGTGATGTAACCCAACATGCCATTTTCCTTTATCATCTCAATAGCTATCTGAAAAAAAGGAATGTACAAATCCGTGGAACCAGCATTGCAGACTTCATACATTTTCGTTTTTTCCTTGGTTTCATCCTCCATATTTCTTCCACAAACATAAGGAGGATTACCAACAATTACATCAAAGTCATCAAACGCAGTATTCCATCCATCCGAATGAAAATCTAAGGTGTCTGCATTCAGTAAGTTAAACTCAAATTCAGAACATTCTCCCTCAGATATTGCCAACAGATTCAACAAGATTTTGCATCTTTCAATGGAATAGGATTGTATATCTATTCCAAATATATTTTCTTGGTAAACAAGAAGATAGCTTTTTCCTGTTTTCTTATGTATGTATTTTGCTACATCCATCAGGAATCCACCACATCCACAAGCAATGTCTGCAACCCGGATAGAAGATAAATTTTGCTGCTTACTTAAACAATTTTCTAGGATCTTTTTTCGAATTTTACTTGGTGTGTAGATTGCACCTGTAACAATTCTATCAGATGGAGATATAACAAACTCAAAAAGTTTTATCATATCTTCCAAGTCTAATTTACTTACGCTCTGCTTTTCTAAAAAATCCAGAACTTGCCTCAGCACCTTATAATCTTCATCACCATTATTTATAATATATCTGCTAACAAAGCTATTATAGGTTGAAACATTATTATATGTAATATAGAGAGTCACAAAAATCCGATTAATCAATAATGGATCTTGTGTAAGATTTCGTTTTAAAAACGAGAATATACGTTTTAACATAATTCTATTTCACATTTTCTCAACAACAAAAGAACTATAATTCTGCTCGAAGATACTCAAAATACTTATGGAATTCCATATTTAATTTTGAAAGTAGTTCCTTGTCTTCATTTGTTGCTATGTTCTGATTAACTTTAGCTCCAATTTTTTTTATTTTTTCTTCTAATCTATCAAGATTCCAACAAATTGCATATCGTGTCAAATCAAGATTCATGTGCTCAACCATATATTGACCTTGTGTCGTCTTTGCCTTGATAAATCCCAAGTCATCACGTTCAAAATGTAAATTGAAATCTACATCACATGGATCCAAATAATTAGGATTATCATCATCCCATTTTGCTCTGTTTACATAAGAGCAACAATATACCAAGTTATTATATTCGTTTTCTAACTCAGGATATTTACTTTCCGGCTTAAAGTGGTCTATTTGAAAACAACGTTTACCACCGAACCAATAATCCGCGCAATCTGTATAACCACATCTATGATTAAAATCTTCTGCAAGAAAATCCTTATATGCATTATAATTGGCTTTTTTCTTTGTACATGTACGTTGGGGGGCTATATGTCGAAAGGGCTGTGTCATACTAACTCAATTTATTTATTAAGCAATCCACTTTATCTATCAACGTATTCAATTTTTCGAGATTAGACATATGCTTTAACTCAGAGGGAACTGCATCTTCCTTTCCATAAGTTTTCTCTAAGAAAGTATCCAATTCTATTATTCGTTCTTCATCTTGAACAGTAGCATCACCTTTCCCCCTTTTTTCTATGAGAATTGACAACTCTTTGCGTGCATTATCAATTCTCATACGATATTTATCAATTTGACTTTTAACTCTTTGTGCAAATGAAACTTTTTCTCCATCGGCCGAAGAGAATCGCAAAACCTTTTTAACATATACCAAGTTTACATCATCCGAATCTACGACGGCTTCACCATCGTACGATGTGATAACAAAACAAGGAAAATCAGCCAATTTATTATGTATAGCATTCAATAGTTCAACGCCATTATAACCTACGTTGTAACTTATATCTACTTTTTTATCATTTAGCTGATAATCTACGATAACCGCATCAGGATGTGTTTTTTCTAGCAACTCCAACATTTCCTCAATTGTTCGAGCAGGAAACACACATTCACATTCGGCTTCGGGCCAATTCTCCTCAAAATGTTCTTTGAAATTATCATGCTGAATAGACTCTTCGTCAATAAACAAAACTTTATAACTCATAATTATCTTCTATATTTAATTGGAAATATAATTTGAATACCAAATCCTATCATTGGGGTAAGCAATACTACACGAGCATCGTTGTCCTCTGCAATTAGTTTTACCAGCCACATTCCTAAACCTGTACCTATTTCTTCCCCAGTAATAGCACTGCGTTTCGTCGTGAAAAAAGGCTGAAATATATCATAAGGATTGGTAATATCCACTGATAGACCAGGACCACTATCACGATAAGTACATACAATATTATTTTCTGTTGTTTTAACCGAAATTTCGATAACACGTTCACGCTCTTCCCTCAAACGAATGAAAGCCTCTATTGAATTAGAAATTAGATTATAGAATATACTATCAAAATCTATTTCAAAAGCTCTCATACAAGCATCATCTACATTAGAATGAACAAACCGAATTTTACGTTCATCAAGGAGTCCTGACCAAACATCATCAAGTTTATTAAAATAAGGCGCAAAACTAACAGTTTTTCTTCTACGCTTATCCTTTTTGACTATATCAGTAGAGAAATTGAGCCAACGTTGCATCTTTATATCGTTTTCCTTTGCTTGTTCAAGCAAACTAAATGGATTTTTTCTTCTTTCCTGCGAAAAATCTTTTTCACAAACCTTGGCATTTAATAGTTTTATAATTTTATCGTATCGATAATCAAGAGAATCGTTGAGTTTACTTAAATCATGGGCAAAAGAAGCCAGCATTAAACCACTACTTGCTAAGGCACGTAGTATTTTTTGCTCTTCACGCAAGTTATTAATTTCCTCGGTTTTCTGCTCGTTAACAACAGCTAACAAATGTAGTTTATAGTCTGTAGAATTTTCATCCGCTTGATATCCTTGGTATCTTTTACTATTTTCAATTATCTTGTTTACAAGTTCTTCTGCACGTTCTCTATCCCTTGCAGCACCATTACGAAACTCATCATCGGCCACGAGTTCACGAGCTATCAAAGAACGGTCATCTTCAAATATCTTTATAATGCTAACAAGCAACTGTTTGAAAATAGAAAAAGTCTTATTCTCTTGTAAACCTTCTCGACTTGACTTATCCTCGAAATCAATATTCGAAACTCGTGATATAAGGATAGAGCCAGCTATATTCTCAGCTTCCACTCGGTAGCCACCTGACTTTTTTGCTATACCGGCAGGACTATTATTCTTGCGCATACCAAGCCCTAACCAATCGAATGCCGAATCTCCCTTCTCGCCATAAGGTCGAACCCTGAAACTATCACGAAATATTTTGATACCACCATATTTGTCCAACCAACTTTTCCTAAGATTATATGGACATTGTCGATAAAAGAAGCGAGCATCTTCTTTTTTGGAAGAAGAACGTTTCAAGTAATAAAAAGAAAAATCAAAAGCACCAATCCTTGCCAATATTCCATCTGTATCTGTATCTCGAAAACCAGGAATCAATTGTGAAAAAGTACGAGTAACATCCCAATAACCTCGTAAAAAAGTTTCTCTACAATATGGATACTTTTTCTGATTTTCTCGTTCGAAGAAGGAAGGAGGTATAGCTTCAATATTATATTCATGACGGTATATTCGTATATTTACATTTTGATTTCCATCTGCATGAGCTACCACCTTATAATCATAATCATCACAGAACAGACTTTCAACTTTTCCATACTTTTCAGTATTATCTATAGACTGAAGATAAATCGAGAAATCTTGTCCTTCAGACGGTGGCACCAAAACTCCCAAATCATCGAACACACGACTTATATTCTCATCATCCCATATATCTCTTAACTGCGAAATTTTTAATATCGTACCATGACATATAGGATTGGAAGCGACTAATTGCTTGAGTGAAGCAGATAAGGCTAAATTGTTAAAACAATCCATATAAGTTTTCCCTTCAATACCTACTAATTCTGCACCTATCTTATCTATAGTAACTTCGTCTTTCTCAAAATCATTCCAATTTACACTCCAATAATAACCTTTATACGGAGTTAGCTTACCTTCTTCATCTTTATCAACATGAACTTCAGAATCAAAGAAAGTAAACATTTCACAGTGTTCACCTAACTTATCAAGAGCAAAACGCCCAATACCTTTAGCTCCAGCTTTTACCCTTCCCCCATGAGATAAAAAATTACTCGACTTATTATCTGTACCAATTGTCATCCAATAATTACGTATTATGTCACCTGTCATACCTTCTCCAGCGTCAATAATATAAAGAACAGAGTTCTTTTGCAACTGTTGTTTCAAGATTCCAATTTGCTCTATATTGACGTCAGATTTCTCGATATATATATCTTTATCTAATTGGTATATAGAACTAAGCAAGTTAGGGTCACACCCTAATTCCTGAAGTTTTTTATAGTCTAATTTACTCAGTTCCTTATGATATACTCCATACTTATTATCTACAAGTACAACACAGAACGGACTATCTGCATCATACCCATTTTTCACAAGTTCTATAATTGCACCTTTGGATGTAGCAACGTTCTCGCGACCAATAAGACGAGCAGTACGTGCAGAAACTTTAAAAGGAATTATATTTGCCATAAATATGATTTTTCAAAAAATAGTTTACTAAAGATTCTATTTGTAATTGAGTTGCAACATTGAACAAGATTAAATCATTGAAGCTAATTTAATCAAGAATTCCACACACTTGCTCAATTTCTCAAATGGTGTATTTGTCGAATTCTTTACTTGAAATGCAAACGAAGAATATTGGTATTTTACAAAAGAACTGCCACAAAGCAAATCGAGCATTTTCAATGAGTATTCAAGCCATGTTCTAAACATAGCCTCATTAAGATATTTGTTACCCATAAGAGAAGTCCCCTCATTGATAACCCTATATATACCATTATTCATCATTACCTCCTTTCTCTTGAGCACCTACCAGACTATTGTGGTATTCCATGGTCAACAAGTCCTCCGTTTTCTTTTGTTTTCTTTTCTTGATACTGATACCAAAGCCCTCGAAACTCTCAAACATTGGAAATATGATTAATACCAGCCAGAATAGAAAAATAAGATTATTGCCATTAAAATCCTCTGTAAACGACAAATCTATGCAAACTTTGAAATTCGACAAGACATATATCGTGGTTACAAGGAAGACCAAGACATACCAGTAATCCACCAAGCGATTACGAATACTCACTCCAAGAGATTTCAAACATTTCCATAGATTACCAATGCCTAAATGACATAGATAACCTATCAATCCACCCACTAGCATGGCAGCCAATGTTGATAATACAAATAACCAAATTTTAATATACATAGTCATCATTTTTGTTATTTATTGTATGTAACAGTATTTATTAATCGGTATCATGGTGACGCATAAGCCAATACCTCCATAACTAATCCCAGCAAATAAGGTCGAACCTTATTATACTGCGGAGTGTAAATCCGCAGCCCCCTAACGGGAGAGCTGTGCAAATGAGTGCAGAGTCAAGCTCGCTTTCATATTGCCGAGTGCAGCCAACCTTCTCCATGAGAAAAGGGGCTTGGGGAAAGCGGTGGACCCTCCCTTAAGGGTAAGGAAGTACTGGTGGGTTTTCGAAATATCCAAGTCATTTCACATCCAACATTCTTTCGTGCTCCTTGATCTCCTCTTCCGTGAATCTCATTTTGATTAGTTTGGCAGGAATACCACCGATGATACTGTATGGAGGAAAGGATTTAGTGACAACAGCACCAGCAGCCACTACCGAACCATGACCGATAGTCACACCTTTCAGGATTGTAACATTTGCCCCACACCACACATCATCCTCTATGACGACAGGCTGGTCATATACATTCACCCCATCCACAAACTTATCCTCCACGGTAACATCCGCGATATATTTGCCCAAGAGATCAATACGATGATCACCGGTGATGATTGTAGGATTCGGACCGAAGAGCACCTTCTGACCAATAGTACACGGTGCATCCGTACAATAGATAGTACTCCCTTTAGGAATCGAAGTACCATCCCCTACCGACAGGTTCCACAATCCCTTGAAATCCGAAGACATCGGACGGATATATACCCCCTTTCCACAGTGCTTCATGCACCGCTTCCATACAGGAGCCCACATTTTGTCCCACAAATACGAAGGCACAAGACTTATCTTTTGTAATATCTGAAAAATGTTCATGAATTCTAAAATGAAATAAAGAGCCTAATTGGCAAGATGATAAATCGAATTCAATTTCTCAACATACTTTTCCGGACAGAACTGATTGAAAATAGTTTCTCTGGCAGCCACGCCCAACTTTCTCAAAATACTTCTGTCCTCATCCAGTCGTTTGATGGCAGAAACAATAGAATCGCTGTCATGGTCAGTGATAAACATACCATTCACACCATCTTTCACCACTTGCGGAATACTGCCTACAGGAGTCACAACAGGAGTCACACCATAGCTCATGGTTTCCAAAAGCGACATCGGCAATCCTTCAAAGTAAGTAGGAAGGATGAAAGCATCCAGACTTCTGAGAAAATCACACTTTGATTTTCCCGAAACCAAACCTGCATATTCAAAGCTGTCCCCCAACCACTGGTCAAATTGCGGAAGATACTCCCCTTCCGTTTGTTCCTTACCAGCGATAACGAGTTTAAAAGGATATTTTTCCTTTTTCAGTTTTTGGCAAGCCACCAAGAGTTCCGTCATTCCCTTATTAGGTTCTATACGTCCCAGATAACCGATACGTAGCGGTTTTGATTCATCATGAAGGACCTGTTCTTTTTCAAAAGCAGCAGCATCACTCAGATCTACGCAATTAGGTAAAGAAACAACCTTCTTAGCCCCAAATCTCTCAGTCAGGATATCCTTTTCCATATCACTCAGCACGATGAAAGGCAAATCCTGTCCGAAAACCCATTTCATGATACGCATGAGAATACCAGGTATATGAGGAGCCGTCAGGAACAGACCTCCATGCACATGCACCACCATCTTTCTGCCATTCTTCCAGGCATATCTCATAAACCATGGGTCACGCAACAAAGAAGCTTTTGACAGCGGGAAGTTATAGTGCACAATCGCATCAGGATGCAGAGCAAGCACATTCTTCCACTCCCTATATTTCTTTATCAAGGCAGGAATGCGATGCCATCCCCCCTTTTCCTTATCCTTCTTACCAAGTTCAAAATGCAAGTAGTTTTGCTTCCGATTATTACTGATAATAAATTGCGTTACAGAAGAAATGCCACTCACATTCACCTTCGGATTAAGCGAAGGAGAAGTTATGATTATGTTCATCATTATTTTTCTATCTTAGAGATCTTTTGCTGCTATTCATTTGTTGCCTTCCAGAATTCAGACACAAGGCAAGAACCATAAAGTATCCCATACCCTTACCCGAAAGATAAGAAGAATCAGCAGTACTTTCCAAAGCCAATGCCAAAATTGCCATCAGCGCCATTCGATAATATACGATATTAGGAATCTTATTACATTCCCATAAGCGTTTCTTCCAGAACCAAAGGAAGAAGAACAATCCCACAACACCAAACTCTGCCAAGGTTGGATAGAAAGCATCCGCCAAGAACATTGGATTCTCAGGAGTCAATCCCCAAACCATATCCAACTTATAATCATAATACAAAGGAGAATATTCCTTCGCAGCAGCTGATGTTCCAAAAGAACCAAGACCACTACCAAAGGGAATGTAATCTTGAAACATAATCTTCATTCCTGTTTCATAGGCTAGAGGACGCGCCATTTCTTGAGCATCATCTTGAAATCCCTCGACATAGTAAGCATTAAATTTCGTCCACGTGAAGAATATAACGACACAACCTAAAGCTGCCACTTTCAACAAAGTAGAAACCGAAGTAAAATTGATTTTACTTTTCACAAACATCATCAGTGCAATAAACACTACACACTCACCAAAGTACTTTGATTTACCAGAAACCAAGCCTAATAACATAATGAGTATAGCTATATTTCTATTTCGCTTTGTCTGTTTGGAGAAAAGATAGTAAACCATAGCGCAGCAAAGAGCAATTTGTCCTAAAGCAGCAGACTCTTCTCCACCATACGGAGTCACAACAGAAGGTTTTATCTTAAATAATATCAAGTACCCCAAAAAAGAAAGTAGCATGACCCATTTAATACGTTTCTTTTGCTTAGGAGAAAAATCAGGAGTCATCATCCATGTCAGATAAAACACAGCATAAGGTCGCAATTGCTGTAAAAGATCAAGATATACCCCTCGGAACGTAGTCACTTGTATTAAGAGTGAATAAACCAGATAGAATATCATCAACCCTATATAAATATTAATTTCCGTCGTTCTTCCTTTGTCTTTGACCAGGAACCGCTGCTTCATAAAAGCATAACCCAAAAGTGCCACAGTCAGGATTTCATCACTCCAGTCAAAATTAACTACATAGGTAAAAGCAATACAAACTGGGAAATAAATAATCCAGAACCAAGTATAAAATTTAGAAATCGCTCTCATTTGATTTTATTCTTTATATTAATTAAAGCCAAAACTAAAAATTCCGGCAAAAATCGTTTTAAAATTTCTTTCATCGAGAATTTCTTATCCACCCAAGTTCCTGCATAATGGTGTATCGTTCGAGTATTCTTTTCCACATGAATACGACCTGTCGTTACATTGATGGGACAAAAATACTCTGAAGGATATATATAGCAACCAGCTACTTCCTGTATACCAGCCACATTCTTTAATCCATTTTCACATAGAACTTGCGTAGCGATATGCACCACGGTTATTTGATTTCTCATTATAGCCTCATGCACAAAATGCTTCCCCTCATAAAAATCAAGCATCTTTTTGATAATGCCGAGGCCTGGGGCCACCCCCATGCCGAGGCCTGGGTTGACGCTCGCTTCGCTCGCGTCAGCCTTTAACTGCGGCTTAGGATCAGTTTCAAACCCCATAAAGTTTCCTCTTTCTATAATATCATCTATAGGACGAATTACTTCGACATCTGTATCAAAGTAGATACCACCATATTGATAAAGAATCCAGAATCGAGCATAATCACTCACAAAGGCATATTTCTTGGCTTGATATGCCTCAGCAGTATAAGGAATAATATTCACATCGAAGTTGTCCTCATTCCACTCCTTAATCTCATAATCAGGCAAATACTTCTTCCAAGAAGCAATGCACTTCTGAGCAAGTTCAGGCAATGGTCCGCGCCCAAACCAGCAATAATGAATAATCTTTGGTATCATAATTTATACTTATTTCTTTAATCTCAATTACTCTGTTTGCATTAAGACAAACATTGATATATCTTAGAATTCAGCATATTTCAGTTTTTTTGACTGACGAACCTACCATTCAGCTTCGTACAGACATGATTCAAACCGCAAATCTTGTTATCTTCCCTGACGAGAAATCTAAATGACAGAGGGATAGTAAGACCTACATCTTGCCATCCTATCATCATATAAAATACTTATCTACTTTCTAATTGCGTTTTTCAATGTATCAAATTATACAAAATTATCCAAGACATATCTTATTGTACTATTCATTGTTGCAGGTGATTGCTTATAATGCATAACAGAAATGACAACAACTTCATCCTCATCAACCAAATAAAAAACCACATTTGGACCGATATTCAGATGCCTAACTTTTATCTTATCAGAAGAGTACTTCTTATCCCATACCCCCATGTCAGGAGAAAGTCTTAATCCATTAACTTTATCCAATATTTTCCGTATAGACTTTTTCGCTGTAGTTTCTCCAAAGTTCTCCTTTACATATTCTGCAACAACTTTCAATTGTTCTGAAGCAAATGGAAGCCATTTTAATTCCATCCCATTTCCTCCATTATAGAATTTTCAACTTGTTCCTGAGTTATGCAATGTCCACTTCTATGCTCTCTCACGGCATATTCCGCCAACCCCTTCATCAAAGAAGGAGACAACCCATCTAATAGTTCATTTTCCTGTGCACAAGGCTCTTTCTCTACATCACCTTCAGATGCTGTTAGAGAACACGTACTTACTTGAAATTTAGCTAAGTACTTTTCCACCATCTGCCTCAAACTGACATTATGCTTTTTTGCATACTTCTCTGCTTCTTGGTAAATTCTACTATCTATAGTGATTGTACTCATAATTTCTAATTTAAACGTATAAACTATATCTTGATTGCAAATCTACAATATTTTCTCGAAACCGCCAAGGGAATCTCACGTTTTAACATTAACACACTTGATAAAATCTTTCCAACTGCCCCATCAACCATTTCATTCTCACATCCCAACTTCCAAGCCTTTCTGCCGTTTCACGATTTTTATCGACAAGAGCTTGGTAGTCCTCAACATGTTCTATCACATCAGCAATCTGCTCTTCTGCCGAGATTTTATCACTCAACTCTATCACAGGATTATACCCGATAAAGTCAATGAGTTCTTGAGGAGCATGCCCCACCATCACCATTCTTGAGAACATACACTCCCAGTAACGCTGCGTCAAGGTCTCGATGTCACCAGCCATCTCTGGCTGCGTCATACTGCGAGGCAAGGCAATCGTCACCTTGGCATCACCCATCGCTTGATACAATTGCTCATTGGTATAAATGAACTTGCCATTCTGCTTCGTGCAAACATGATTCAAGGATAACGCCCCAGTTTGCAACACCTTCTCATTCGAGCGTCCGAACTCCAATAAGTCAATCGGCCTATCCTTCAGCTGTTTTCCTTTCTGATAGACAGTACCATCCACCGCCTCAGGACACCAGATGATTCTCATTTCAGGAAATCTCTCCTGCATCCTCTCCGCCGTCATTCGAGAAGAGAATATCGCCATCCTCACCTGATGCTTCCTCAACCACTCACACGTCATCTCGAAATACCGAGGCCAACAGTCCCAAAACATCGGAACCACCTCATAGCGAGCATAATCAGGAAACGAGTCAAACTTCAGCGACACAGGCTCCACAAAACGCAGTCTCGCCTCCTTTCGGCTCTTCCAAATCGTTGGCAACTCCCAACGATAAGCTGCACCATGAAGCCATCGCCAAGGATAATACGCTTTCGCCACCTCTCCCCCATTCCGCTCCCAAGCCTCATATGGCATCATCTTGAAATTCAAGAAGCCAGGATGGATGAAGGGCGAAACCGCCTTCAATATCTTTTTCATAAAACTAGATTCTTATACGATAAAATCATACTTTCTTCACTATCTTTGCAGGATTTCCTGCCACCACGCAATATGCAGGCACATCCTTCGTCACCACAGCATTAGCAGCAATAACAGCATGACTGCCAATGGTCACCCCAGAGAGAATCGTCACCTTGTCACCAATCCAAACATCATCACCTATGGCAATCGGACCTTTCTACACCAGTTCACGCTTCAATGGCGGTAACTCCAAGGTTTCCCGGTCCGTCTTTCCATGGTCGTTGTCCACGATAGAGACCCACTTGCCTATCAACACGTTATCGCCAATAGTAATTCCCTTATAAGCAGAGATATGGCAATAAGCACCGATGGAGCAATGGTTGCCAATAGAAATCTTGGTGGATTCATCATCCGCTCCCCAACTCGTCAAGAAGAGATGAGAGAGGAAGACCGTATCCTCCCCCACACAGATATGGCGATGTCCCGTCAGAAACTCAACCTCCCCAAAGCGAGTTCCACGACCACACGCCTTCAACTTCGAGGCGATCTTGTAAAAGCGGAAGACGGTGACATAATATCCGATCTTGTCGAATAGCGAAGCAGGATACAGCCAAGCCAACAACGTCAAAAGCGAATCCTTCATTCTATAGGTCTTTGTATTCATCCAATACTTGTCGCAATGCCTCGATATAGCCTCTGCCATGTGTCATATCAGGCTCCATATAGTTGCCCTCAGCCCACTCATTCCACGACTTGAGCATTATGATTTGGTGCTCCTCCTTCTTGCCCTTGATGGCCTCCATCGCCATACGCACGTGCTTGGCAAAATACTCAGGAGTAGAATGGATGAGGATGTTTGTCTTCCTACCACCACGTGGCGAGTGATCCCATTGAGGTACAATCTGAGGAATGACCTCTTCTTCCTTGTCTATCTCTCCGAGGAACTCCTTGTAGCACTTACGATAATCATATACGTAAGTTGGGCGATGCAAGATGATACCTTCCAAGTGCTTCTTTACCTTATGCCAAAAAGGATTTCGATTCGGCTTGCCATGTCCCAAGATGTTGCAATAGCATACCGCATCATATCCTTTGGCAAGCATGTCCTCCGTCTTGACCGAGTTATCACCTAGGTTTGCCACCAAGTAGATGCCAGGGAAGCCTGCCTCCACGCTCATCTTCTTGAAGCAATCGACATATTCCTGAGGCAAAGCAATAGGATCGAAGATGAACAAATATGGCTTACCCTCCACCTTCACATATCTCTCGTCACGGAAAGCCTTCAAGAGTAGGTTGAAATGCGCCTTGGCATCCTCTATGCCAGGGTATGTCTGTTCCATCAGCACCGTCTTCGAGTCACAACCTGCTGTACAGCCCACGGCTCTCCAAGTATGGTTTGCCCAAGCTAGACAGAAAGGGAAGTCTGGCTTTCCTGACTCCAAGACCTCATGGAACACGTCTGCCAACAGTCGTCTGCCATTGCCAAACCAATAGTGCCAGTAGCAGAAGGCGGTGACACCAGCCTCTCGTGCCATCTCAGCCTGCAGCTCTCTGATAATTGGCAGTCGCAGGTCGTAATATCCCAACTCTGTAGGGACACGAGGCTCATCATGTCCTCTGAAGAGAGGCTTCGCCTTGCCCACGTTCGTCCACTCCGTGAATCCCTTTCCCCACCACTCATCGTTCTCTGGGAACGGATGGAACTGAGGTAAATATAAAGCTAAAATTTTTGGTTTCATGTCTTATCTGTTTTATTTTTGTTTACTACTAATCAAAGAAATTATGTCACGTGTATCATACGGAAGATCTTCGAATGGCGCAGAGTCAATTCTAAATTTTCTATCAGTTTGATCTGTTGCAGGCTTCACCAATCCCCACTCCCTAATAGCCTTTGGTTCGTGTTCAGAATCATACAAATATCTCCCCTCATAATGCTTGTCTGACAAATATGCAAATTTTATAGAATGTTCTTTATTGCCTGTTATTTGATAAAACAAGTCTTTACCTACTTCATTTAAATATTTATTTAAATATGAGCGTTTTATGATAAAGACATTCAGTCGTCGAGCCGGAGTTTGTACATTCATTGCTGCTATATTACCATCAGCATCTCTTATGATTCCTCTTTCAGCTGTATGAAGCTTTAGTACTCGCATTACGTCTTCATTTGGCGAATTATCGTTCAATGAATTTTGAGGAGTTTCTGTTGCCCCCAATTTCTCTTGGAGCTGCGATATTGTTGCTCTCCAAAATTTAATGCCATTGATTTCTTCTGCTTGAAAATAATTTAAAGACTTGTATGTGTCAGCCCACGGATATTCATTCCATAGGAAATCTATACATCCTACAGAAAATGTAGGATCAGAGAAAGGAATCTCCTTGACAATTTCTGATATTTTATCCTTGGAATCCTTATTGGCAAAAAAACTTTCATAATGGACAAACATAGAATATTGTTCATTACCCATAGAATTCAATGAGTCATATCCATCTAGTACAACCCATTCGGCATCGTCTTTATCTCGAAGGATAAAATTTAAAGTCGGTTTACAATTATCATCTGTGAACCAACTTTCATCAAGCGTTTCATCTGTTAGATCTAATTCTACAAAAGATTGCTCAAACAACTCCAAAGATTTGTTTTCATTCTCCAAATCGTATGAAAGGGTTGGGTCAAAATGATTATTATATCCTGCATACCATGGATAATTAATCTTTGCTTCATATTCATCAGAAGAATATATATTGACCTTCATCTTGCAAGAATCAGACAAAATAGACAAGACCTTAAAGTAGGCTAACCATTGATATTTCTTTCCGATTCTTTCTCTCTTATGATTAAATCGGTCTCCATCGTCAATGACATTTGAATCAATCACACCTAAGTCATCAGACCAGCCGAGTTCTTCTTTTATAGTATATGCACAAAGGCATTGAATATCCGTCAATTTGATTCCATCGTTTTGTGCATCATGGAAGATTCGACTCACCACGGAACTATTCGTACCTATAATATACCGAGCAAAATCCCTACCAAATAACGAAGTGTATATGTTTTCAGCCCCTGGAGTCGTTCCAAAATATGTCTTGTTTCCCATATTATCATCAACATGAAAATCAACATCAGCTACCTGTTGGTGCCTCTTCAACAACTCTTTTAACTTCTCCCAACCATCATAAGTAGCACTCAATGAAGATGCAAATTGCACTATAAGCAAACTCCAACGACGTATAACAATGTCACTCGGAATGCCATCAATATTTTCATAGTATATCTCACTTATTTTCCTTGCGACATCGAGAGATAAAATTACATCTCTTTTTCCAAGCAAAACACCATAAACTGCCGATAACAAGCCTTGTGTAATATAAGGATCGTTTACATCCTTGAAACTTTCAAGTAGCGATATGATAAACGATATATGACTATCAAGATGTTTTTTTAGAACACGAACCATCAATTCCCTTATTATAGGATAAGAGCTGCATAATAGCCAACATACCAATTGAGCCTTCTTTTCGGTAAAGTCATTTTCATAGAGCAATGCCTTGAAATCCATCATTCCATAGTTATCATAGATTTCATTTACTTTAGCGGTCCATTTTAAATCTCTTTCTGGCATTGACATTTTTGACAAAGAATTCAGAGCCTTATCCAATACAGTATTCTCTATATAATACAAGTTTTTCAGCAAAAACAATGGATCATAGATTCGATTATGTTGCTCTATGAGTTTAACAGCTGCATCTAAACGTTGTTCTTCAATTTCAGTAGAATAATATAGGCTATTCAAAAAATACCTTTCCAACATTCCCCCTCGTTGAAAATCGGGTTTAATCCATACATTAGTATCAGGCTTCCATATAGACAACAAAACGATTACTAGATTTTGGAAATGTATTGCATTAGCATCCTCTGCTTTTCCCTTAAAGAAATTCAAGCCTTTCTTGATATAGTCAAGTACAGCTATGTCTGACTGATATCGCCTCAAAATATAATCAGCCTTCAAATAGTCGCCCATACTATCATACTCAAATGTTATCCAATCTTGGTTTCCATTTGAATATTCAAAAAGGAGATTTTCCTTTAACATAGCATGCAACAAGCTTTTTGACCATGGGCGATAACGACAAACTCGATTACTAAGTCGCCGTACATATTCTCTGCCGAGATCTCCGCCATGGTTGTCATTCACAGAAGTTGCCGCAAGTCTCTGTAGGAACTCCGCTGTAATAGCTTGATGATTATCTTCATCAACCCACTTACATATAACCTTATTCTTACTTTTAAGATGCGCCAAATAAATATTCAAGATATTGGGAGTATTCTGTTCTTTCTGCTCCAAGAAAGAAAAGGATTTACAATAAATAGAGAGAAACAAAGGATTAGTAAACTCAGGAATTTGCTTAACTGTAGCTTCTGATGATATTCCATAAGCTTCAAAATATCTCCTTAAAGCCAAATTTGGATGTTCAAAACCATCTAATTGAATATCCGGCCACTCTTTTATTAATTGGACAATATCACTCGTTGACTCCATTCTTCTTACAGATACAGCCAATTTCAACTGAGGATACTTTTTAATTGCTCTCTCTAATTTAGGAATTTCTTCTTTCCAATAGTCAGTTCCAACCCCTTCATTAATGGCATCAATGATGAAGGTAGCATAATTAGAACTCTTTTCCAATTTTGAATTCAATCTGTCCAAATCCTCAAGTTCCCACTCAAGAATATCACAGATTATATGAATTGCATCTTTTCCGGCTTCAAATTCTGTTCCGAAAAATAAATATACTCTTCCTTGTTTTATTTCCTGTTCTGCAGTATGACAAAGCATGTGAGTTTTACCTGAGCCAGCCTTAGCAACAACTCGGACGAATTGAGAATCAGAATATTTCTCTATTTCTAATAAATCTCGTTCTATTTTTCTTGTCAATTTACGCAGGATTCTCTTATATGACCATTCTGTCATATCATAAAAAGAATCCAAATCGTTAATCAACTCATAGGAGATTTTATGATTTTCCATAAAATCATTATAGCTTTGGGCATTTTTCAAGTCATAAGTGCCATCCTCATGATCTATCTGAGACAAGAGCTTTTCTAGTTGTTGTGTATAATCTTCCTTCAATGCATCATAACCATTTCTGGCAAATGCACGAAAAGCATTATCAAATTCAGAATTATCTATATGCAAATTTCGCTCATACCTATTACCAGCCTTTCCGATATGGGCAGAAAGGAAATCTCTACAATACGCCCAGCCTAAGCAAGTTGAATCATAAAAGTCACCTTTTTTCTCTACAAGAATTGAATAGTTTTCTATTTTATCTACAATCGAATGAATAGAAGTATAGCTCAGAGAGTTATAAAATTGGTCTGTGACTACCCCCAAGGCATGCCCATATTCATCAACTACAGGTGAGCCAGAAAATCCCATATAAGAATTAAAACCTAACATATCAGTTCGCATAGCAATAGTATCAAAACTATCTAAAAGCGAATGTTTCAATTCTTTCTTGTTTTGTACATCAACAACGAAGCAATCCACACCATTTCCCAGTTCCTCTGGGTATCCTATTATTCTGAGATTTAATCCTTCTACGAAATCACAAGACAGCAATGGTACTTTGTCATTAATAGGTAAGACTGGCGCATTACATTCCAAGAGAGCCACATCCTTCCCTATGTCAAACACTTTGCAAGAGACTTTCTCTTCCCCGACAATTACATACACGTCACTTCCTAGACTATGGGAAGAAACAACATGCCACGCTGTTAAGAGTTTATTAAAATCCACAAAGAATGCTGTACCTCGCATATTATCACAATACACAGGCACAACATAGTTCCGTACATATAGGTCTATATCAAACTTCAACATAATTTGTTTCCTCCAAATTAAACTTATACTTTTCTCTCAAATCTTTGGCATCTTCAGATTGAAGCCATTTTATTACAGCATTTTCTGCATTTGAGAAATGCAAGGTTCTAGAATCAATTCCATCTGAGGTGCTTCGACACAAAATCTTGGCCAAAGCAGAAGCACTAGGCTTATCGTTTTTGTTTCCTCCTGCGACGAAGAAATGCGAACTATCGACAATTAAACACAAGTTTACACTTGTATTAAAGGCACTTCCATGATGGGAAATCTTGATAACATCATATACATGTTTGCAAGAATAATGCTTTCTCAAAGAATTTTCCACAACAGAGGCCAAAGAATCTCCCAAAAATAGAATGCTTTTATCTCCCAACACCCATTCAAAGGCTAAAGAAGCTTGGTTGGGTATAGAAATACTAGACTCATCAATGCCTTCCATTTTCAAATGCTCAAATTGCGAGATGGAGAATTTGGTCGTCCCTATATGGGTATTCGTTTTATTTATCTTGACTTTATCCGCCATTTCTATCAAGACTTCATAAACTTCTTCTTGATTTTTAAATCCACTTTCAGGCGGAAGTTTATGAAAGTAACGATTATAGCATTTAACAAACTCTATAGAGTATAGCCTATCCAAATAATCTCTAGATGGAGAAAGCCATCGTATAGTACCCCATTCTCCATCTGTGCCCAATTTCAAATCTTCTGTTTCATCAGTTATAGGTATTTTCTCCCAAGCATCAAACCAAGATTTATTTTTTATAACCAAGCTTGCCAATGTTGCAATTTGATTCACGGATATTTGGGACACACCCATACCATCAAGAGAAACAAAACTCTTTATTTGGTTGAGCATATCTTTATCTACTTCAAAATCAACAGCAGCTCCATCAGAACATTGAAAACAGTTAAATATTATCTTCTCGATTTGAAGATTCGGATGTTTCTTCAACATATTAATGATTCCCTTAACATGGTCTGAATCAACATGAGTAACTATCAACAAGTCTAAATGACAAGCCAAGTCATCCACTACATATTTTTCTATTTCTGCTGTAAATTGATTGCAATCAACCATGATACTATAAGTACGGTCCTCTTGGGACAATACAAGAAAAAGGCAATCACCAACACCAGATTTAAAACTTAAAAATTTTGCATTCATAATGATAATGGAGAAAAACAGATTATCTTGGTACAAGAATATACTAACCTTTCAATAACGATTCTACACACTTCACAATACTAGTCCACTTTAAGTGCTCAGGTATATAACCTTGCCTATATTGCCCATTTAATAGTCTCGCAATAGCTTCAGCCATCCCTTCGGTATCTCCATAATCAACAAGATAGCCATTTTTCCCCTCTTCTATAAACTCCGGGAAAGCGCCAACCTTTGTTGCCACAACTGGTGTTCCATACACCATCGCCGATTGAGTAATGCCACTTTGTGAGCCCGATACATAAGGACAAATAACACACTTGGCATATCGCATCAAATTGGCAAATTCTTTATCTGATAAATATCTATTTATCAATAGAAAATGATTGTCATTTCTTATATCATTTAATATTTGTTCATCACCAGAGCCTGCAACAACGACTTTAAATGAAGGATTGCAGAAACATTTGCTAATGGTTTTATAAAGAAATGGCAGTCCTTTATAAGGTAATATGCACCCTATAAAAAGCACATAAGGCACTTTAATCATTTGAACGGAAGTATCTAAAAAATGATATGCCTCAAAAGCGCCAAAATAAGTTAGATGGATATCCACCGTTCCAGAAAGCTTTTGTAGAAGTTTTTGCGTATGTTGTGAATATGTAATTATAGGGTATCCTAATTTTAGCGTATCCATGACACACTGTTTCAATTTCAGATTTCCTACATGACTTTCTAAAACTTCATGATATGCGACAAACACATTACAAAAGCCCCTGCTTTTAAGTTTTTTGCAGAAGATTGCATCATGCTCTTCATGAACAATAACATATATAGAATCGTATTCTCTTTCTTTTAATAGAGAAACCAGTTTATTTTGTATCAATAGATTTCTATAGAAAGATACAAAACCGATAAGGTATTTTCTATTCTTCACCAAAAAATATGGAGTTATATAAATATTCGTACTTGATTCTAAATAAGAATAGATAGGATTATCGTTATTTATTTTACTGATATTAGCTCCCTTTACAGCTCTATCAAAAGCCAAAATTTCCTGCCCTGTTAATCCTTGCCTACCAAAAAGATACAAGTCGGTTTGATGTCCCTTCTCACTGAGATGTTTCATCAAGGGAAGAGTTGCTCCTGTAAAAAAAGTTGAAACAAATGCAATTTTCATAAAAATATTATTTTCCTTTATAGAAAAGATGGTGTATTTTGTCCAAAATTGGAGCCATGCTATTCATTAAAAAAGAAGCGACCCCTCCATCCCTATAAATTCTATTGAAAATTTTTCCAGCTGGAGAAAACATAAAATATATAATGTCTTTTCCTACAGGCATGGTTGGAGAAACAAAACTTTGCTTGCAATTACGAATCAAATCTTCTACCTCTGGCACTATGCCTCCAACTCTTTTAACTATTTTGTAAATTTGTAAACTAAAAAATGGGGAATAGCTTTGGTCTTCAATAAATGACATATGCCACCAATGCACGATAGCAGCATCAGCAAAATACTTTAAAGACATAGCCACTTGAGCATTATATATATCAGGAAGTTCATCCATAATATAGCCCATTTCTTTATTGGTTGCCAACAAAGCAGGTTGATCTTGACTATCGTTACAATCAAAGCACGAATGTACCCAATTCTCATGCCATCTTTGATAAAACAGATGAGCAAGTTGTGTATCCGAAACATACATGACACCAGAGTTATACCAAAATTCGGCATCACTAATATCCAATCCAAAATTTGTCTGCATTTTTGCTCCGAAAGGGTACATATACTCTTTAAGCGGCACATGCCCATCTGGCACAGCTGCTATATCGCAAGTCAATTCATCAATCGCATCCAGTTTCTTACAAACAACCGTATCGGTATCAATAAATAGATAAGCACCATCTATAACATTGCGTACTGTAGTCTTGATTTCCCTTGACCGCTGCTTGGCATTATAATTCTCTGGCACAGGCACGACAACGACTTCTGTAATCATGTCGCAGAGTTTAGGGAATCTCTTCATATACTTCTTCGTAGGCTCATCCACCAACACCTTGACGGTGACTTCTGGATGAAAGATACGAAGAGAATAGAGAGATACCCATAGTTCTTCCAAGAAGTAATCCTTTTCAGAACTGATTAAAGTATATACTATTTGAGTTTTCATGTTCTATGATAACTAATGATAATAACAAAGTGTTTACTTAACGAAAGTCTTCTGATGCAAATGCTCAGAAACAATTTTCAAGACATATCCTGCCAAAAGACAAGCCAACAAATAAGCCAACAACAGTCCCGATTTTGGCAAGTCTGCCATCATTGGCAATCTAGATGCTATGATATAATATGACGCTGAGACAAAGGCGTGAATGAAATACATATACATGGATAGCCCTCCAAGCCATCCCCACACACGACCTCTAAATATATTCTCAGCCCAGCTTTTTGCATTGACACATCCCAAAATAAGCATCGGGACCAAGAATAGAACCAAAGTGTCATAATTGTTATGAGCCAACGCAATCAACAAGATTCCCATCAATCCAATAAGCCCTCCAACATTCACTATAAAAGCATGATTTTGAAAACCAACCATCTTCTGCTCATAGAGATATGCCAATAAGACACCGATGCCCATTTCCAAGACACCTCGCATAATATTGCAATCCAAAGGAGAACCTTCCAAGGGTTTACGCCATATCAAGCCACAATCACCATAACTTGTCAAATAGGTAATTCCCAGCAATACGATTATCGGTATGATGATAGCAATCGCCTTATGTCCGCAGTTTTTCAGCAAGGAATAAATGATTGCCCCCCCCAAAGATCAATATGGAAATAAACCATAAGACGACATTAACATAAGAACTAACCTTGACAAGTTCCAAACCTTGACAGAACAACAATTCTGGAATACGAGTAAAATACTGAGACACGATTCCATCTGGCGTAAGGTCATGCGAATAAATGTATCTTTTCCTATCAAGTAGCATTAATGCGACAATCGAAAGAACCAGCGGATAAAGGAATCGTTTGATTTTCTTCAATGTGAAATCCACGGTACCCACATCCGAATGATTACGATACGATTGGTAGATGAAGAACCCAGCCAATATAAAGAAAAACTCTACAGCTATATAACCATTGGGAAAAGGATTGACTGCTGGACAATGGAGAGGACACAAGATGCACATGAAGATAAAACGCATGGCATCAACTGCCGTATTTCTATTCTTTGCCATATTTTTCAAACCATTTAATATATGTATAAGCCGTGAAGAACATTCGGGAATTATATTCCTTGCCTTTCACGAATCGGTCTCTCATCTGAACAAACTTCTCAGCATCCAGTTCTGGCAGCAAGTTTCTCACATTTTCATAAGACACCGTTGACAGCAAGTCTTCCTTCATCTCTCCACGGAACCAATCCTTGGTAGGAGGAACGAAACCACGTTTCGGACGGTCGAGAAGCTGACGAGGCACCATTTCATACAGAATGTCCTTCAAGATTCTCTTCAATCCGAGATTGCCATCTATCATATACTCGTATGGCAACAAGCGAGAATATTCCGCCACACGATAGTCCATGATAGGACTTCGCAGCTCCAAGCTACAGCGCATGGTTGCACGATCCACCTTTTGGTTGACGGCATTCATAAAGGTCTTCATGTCATAATCGCTATATGCCAAGATGCCTCTCTGCTTGTTTTGCAGATACTTCATGTCAGGCTGTTTCTTACCCAAAGCGATGCGGTCGAATTTCTCTGCCCCACCCATATCATAGCAGAACATACCCAGACTGCGATATACATCGGCATAATCATGCTGGGTGGATTGCATCTCGTCCTCCCTGCCTCGCTTGTATCTGAAGTAAGGACTCATCAATTTACGGAACCAATAAGGTTTCTGATATTGTTGCAAACGAGCCTTAGTCCATTCATACTTGGGATAGCCATAGAACAGTTCATCGCCACCATCACCTCCAAGAATAACGGTCACATCCTCACGAGCCTTCTCTGCCACCAAACTGCTTGGAATCAAACTGTCATCGGCAAATGGCTCATCGAAGTAATTGATATAGTCATTGAAAGCCTTCAACAGGTCTTCACCTGTACACTCACATACCTTGATAGGAACACCCAAAGAATGCGCTACATCCACAGCAAAATGACTCTCGTCAAACTGGTGGTTTTCAAAGCCAGCGGTATAAGCACATAAGTCCTTGTTGAACTTGGAGACAATGGCACATACCAATGAAGAGTCGATGCCACCAGAGAGGAACGTACCCACAGGAACATTGGCATTGAGGCGCAAACGCACAGCGTCAAAAAGTAAATCTTTGACGGTATTCTTTGCTTCCTCGTATGTTTTAGGTGCATCAAAGCCACAAGAGTTGGTATCTACATCCCAGTATGTTTGCACGTCCAACTGATTTGTATCCAAGCGATATGTAAAGCACTCACCTGCACGCAACTTCTTCACTTCCTCGAAAGGACTATAGGGGTCAGGAATGATTCCCTGAAGCAAATAGAACTGACGAGCAAGCGCATCCACATGCAACTCGTTGCCATATTTGATAACCTTAGGTTGCGAAGCAAACTCAAAACCCTTGTCACTATGCCAGTAATAGAAAGGTTTCTTGCCAAGTCTATCACGAGCACCCACCAAAATATTCTTCTTGCGGTCATAGATGACGTAAGCGAACATACCATTGAAAAGTTTGACGGAATCCACTCCCAACTTCTCATACATGGCACAAATCACCTCCGTATCGCTCTCCGTCCTCAACGTTACATCTCTCAAATACTGCTTCTTCAACTCCAAGTAGTTATACACTTCCCCATTGAAGACAATACTGATGTCGTCATTGTATCGGAAAGGTTGATTGCTGCGAGGGTCGAGGTCAATAATCGACAGACGTACATGCCCGAAGGTCAACACATCCTGTGTAGGAGTCGTGATTTCCATGATGCCTGTATGGTCAGGACCTCGGAAATTCATCAATTCCAACTTATGTTCTACCACGCTGCGCTCATAGCGCAATGTAGTTCCGAAAATTCCACACATAAAATCAAATATTATTTTTCACCACAAAAACGCCCCAACAAGGTCAGATTGCCATCAACGTCTCTAAGAGGCAACCCTATGGAGTCTTTGTAACTTAGTTTATAAACATCCTCATCCATATCCGACATATAAGCCTCAAACTCTTCCTCTGAGCAAGTGTCTGCCAAGCGAGCCTGAAGTGACCAAATTCTTGGATTGTTGTTTGGGATATGGTCTATCATAGACTTGATGGAAGGGATATGGTCATAAAGAAGATTATATGTATAATCAATCAACACATAGTCCATCAGCCTATTATATCTTTTCCAATATTCTGTAAAGACATCCAACGCCGCTTTCATCATCAAATTCCCCTTGCGGCATCCACACATAAATGAACTCCAACGTGAATGGGCAATCTGGAAAGAATTTGGCATAGGAGCGGTATGGTTGGAGAAAAACTCCAAGCGGAAGAACTTGTCTGCCAATGGTCGCAATGGATAAACGGTTGAGTCGAGATAAACACCACCATATTTATATAACAGAGCCACACGGATGAAGTCTGAAAGATGGGTACGAGTGATCTTTCCCTCACGATATTTCTTCCAAACAATAGGATCAAACTCCACGTAATTAGGAAGAGTTTTGTCAGTAATTACTATCACCTCATGCCCATTGCTCATTTCACGAATTCTATCAACACATGATTTCACCATCAATGGCATGGAGTCTGGATTATTCCAATATATCCAAATCTTTGCATTCTTCCATGATAAATCTTGCGAAATGTCATAGTCATAGATAGGTTCATTTTCATACTTAAGGACATAATCAGCAAACTCCCGATTCATAAAATCCACCACCCTTTGAATTTCTTGTTGACGACTCTTAGGGTTGCGCAGACGCAAAAGGAATTTAGTATGATTTTTCCATAATAGCCAAGTATATCCAAATCCCATCACTTGCCCTTCAAGATAAGCTTTCTTATAAATTTCAAAATTACGGCAAAGCTTATCCTGTATTTTTTCTTTCAATGATAGCATACCATCTTATTTTTTTGTTATGTCACAAATAATTTGCTTGTGATACAACTCGTCATCACATTCTATGACAGCATCACCGCCCTTTGCTTCGTTGGTATATTTTCCTTCCACGACACCACCGCTCATATCACCCTTACGATACCATTCGTATTCTATATCGAGATGCCCCAAATCGACAGCTTGATAGCCAAGTTTTGCCAAGTCGTATGACAAGATGGTAGCTGTAGGACCATATGACAGCAAGATTAATTTCTTTTCTTCTGGTTTCACATGAAGCGTGATAGCACGAAGCATCTCATCATAATGAGAAAAGGCATTCTTGGAATATCCCAATATTCTCTGTAGAGACTTGGCATTGTCATAAAGGTCATTACCTACACCTGTACGACTCTGAGTACCCTCTACGATAACAACATCTCGGCCTTCCCATATTTTTTTCAGAAGGTGCAGTTGTCGGGTACTTCGCTCTCTGTCATGGTACTCTATGTAAAATCTAGAGATTTGTGTGTCAATATATGTACGTTCATTATCAAGATAAGGGCGAAGACGCTTGCCAAATTTGCAGACAAAGTCTCCCCAAAAAGTTCGTGTCATCTTCACTGTACCATCTACGTTCTTCAGATAGTAAGGGATGCCAACTATGTGATTGGGAGCATCGGTTGATTGAAGTACGTGCATTAATTCCTTAACTAATCTTTCATCAACTTCTTGATAACCTACTTTTATGCCCCAAAAGAAAGACAATTCCCCATCTCCATATCTACTTATGGAACATTGATGGTCAATGATATACTGTATGGACTCGAAGGAGTCCAATATATTAAGATTCAGAAAAGGTCTGCGAGCAATGACATCCCTAATATACCATTGGTATCTACGGATGAGAGCTGAAATAATTCTATTCATCATGTATTTTTATATTAGTTAATAACATTAAGGTTTTTCAATCTAGCTTTTAAATTTATAAAGCCAAGTGACTACCTTTGCCAATGTAGGATATCCCTTAACCTTTAGGCTTTCTGCTTTTCCTGTATGGATACCATATTTTTGCCGTAGCTTGAGATATATTCTCGCTTTTTTATATTCATGTGCCCAAAAAAGCTGATTATAAAACACTTTTGCTGCATATTTCTCAAATGACTCATTATACTTGTATTCCGTCAACTTATTGAAGGCTTCCATCATAGGCTTTTCGTTATGGTATTGCTTTAAAAACTTCGCAGGGTCAGGGTGTTTGAACTGCCTCTCAGACCACGAACCAATAGCCATGGCACGATATACGCAAGTTTGTTCCTTCATATACCAAACCTTGCCACTCCATCCTGCCCACATTTGCAGAGGATAATCACCCACATACCACCCTTTAGCTTCCTTTGGCATTGCCTCATAAACTTTACGACGCATCAATATAGAGCAAGTTGGTATGAAAGCACCACCCTTTTCGATGATATCCGCCATTGGCGACTGGCAGCTTTCCGAATATCTGGCAAAAGGAGTTCTTGCGTCATTAGACTCTTGGAATGCATCCGTCCAACACATACTATATTCAGGATGAGCCTCCAAGAAATCCACCTGTTTCTGGAGTTTCAATGGATCTATCCAATAATCATCCCCTTCACACCAGGCGACATACTTGCCATGAGTATGTGAATCCATGATACGCCCCAATGAGCCATCACGCTTTGACCACTGATTTTCCGTTTCCAGAATAGGCTTGATGATGCTAGGATATTTCTCTCCATATTCCTTGATAATCTCAGCATTACCATCCGTAGAGGCATCATCATGCACAATTGCCTCAAAGCGAAAATTCGTTTTCTGCATGACAAATCCATCCAAACAATCACGAATATAGCTTGCTTGATTAAAGGTAATGCAACGAATGGTTACCATCAATGACTCTGTTTGAGCATCTATCATATTTTCCATATTCCTACTTTTTACGATTCAACAAATATTTTACATCTTTAATTTCTTCAAACTTAAATAGATAAGCAACACCTAAATAGAAAACTGCTCCCACTAAAGTTCCGACAATCAGTTGTGCCCACATATTGGAAAGGAAATAAGTACAAATATGCACTAGCCCCCACATTGCAAAACTTAAGAAGAAAATAGGCAACAAATCCTTCATTTGCTTGAAGAAACCAACATTGATTAATTTTCCTGTATAATAAGTATTGATAAATAAACAAATAAGACAAGAAACGATACCACAGCTACAAAAGACAACCAGCCCCATTGGAAGCGAGAAACATAAAATACACAAACCTATGACTTTTTTGATGATTTCTAAGCGCAAGAACAAGTCAGAGCGACCCTTCACCTGCAATAGGTTTAAGTTGATTGCATGAATCGGATACCACATCATGGAGAAGCACATGATTTGAAGCAAGATAATACATCCTTCCCATTTGGCTGTAATCATAGCTATCACCAGAGGACGAGCCAACGCAGACAATCCCATCATCAATGGAAAAATGACAAAAGCAGATACCTTCAACATTCTTCGATAATTAGAAGCCAAGGCTTCATCATCGTCATGCAACTTACTTAATACTGGAAAAGAGACATTCGCTATTACACCTGTAATATTGGAAGAAGGCAAGGCGGCATATCCCTGGGCACGATTATAAACTCCCAACTGAGCTGGAGAATAATACTTTCCGATGAAGACAGGAGCGATATTATTATATAAGGTGTCCAACAAACCTGAAGCCATCATCTTATTACCATAATTCCAAAGGTATTTGAAAGATTCCTTTGACCACCCTGTCTTAGGCAGCCATCGAACAGCAAGCCAATTAAACAAGACATAAAAGATTCCACCAAAAACATTACTGATAACCAAAGCCCATAGCCCATAGCCCATCAATGCCAAGCCAATACCAATGACAGCACCTAACACACGATTGATAATCGCAATCTTTGTTGGAGTCTTGAAATCCAAGCGGCGTTTCAAGATAACGGTTTGAGGCGTGGCAAGCGGTCCCCATAGAAATCCCAAAGCTGTTAATCGCATCAGAGGTACCAAAACTGGTGTATTATAGAAATCTGCTATCCAAGGAGCTGCTATAAACAGAGCCAAATATAGAAATATACCAACAACTATACTATAATAAAATGCTGTAGAAAGGTCTTTTTCTGTCATATCTGGTTTACGAACGAGAGCACCAGACAAGCCTCCGTCCTGCAACTGTTGTGCAACGAGTGTAAATACTGCTGGCAACGCCGTGATACCATAATCGGAAGGTGACAGCAATCGTGCCATCACGATTCCAATGACAAAGTTCATTCCATAACCAGCAAATTGGTTAAAGAAGCTCCAATACAATCCTACTTTTGTTTTACTTTTTAAATTTTCTTCCATTCAATTAATTTATTGTTTTTCTAATCATCCATTGCAAATGAATATAAGACACTACTTTTCTCAGAATAACCGCAGCCGCAAATGAAGACAGCAAGGTGAGCAAGACAAATACATGCCACCAATCTGCTATATAGGTATATGCCCTTCCAAAGAGGACGCTGATGATTGCTCCATGCACCAGATAAATCTCGTATGAGTATTTTCCCAAAAAGCACAAAACTTTATTATTTGGAAGAGGAGAACGACATACCATTACATAGACAAATGCACCCAGCAAAACACTAAGTAACATAAATTCTATTGGCCAACCACAAATATCCTCCAACCTAGTCAGATAGCTACATCCTATCAGAGCAAAGAGTAAGATAACCTCTATCAAACGATATGAGACCTTTAGTATATTCCTCATCTTTCCCTCATAACATGCTGCGAACATACCCATATTCAAAGAGACAGGTGTCTGAAACCACCAATTACCAAATTGTAAGATTTTCAACAATGCAATGTATGCTATTGTAAACAAAAACATCGCCATCATCAAAGTTTTGATTTTACCCTTAGACCTCCTTGCCAAAATATAAAATGCGAGATAATAAACTGCGATGGTCACACAGAACCAACAGTTTGGCAGGAAAGGCCAATCTCGCTTAATGTTCGGAAATTGCCCCCCCCAGAATGGTTATGTCAACCAGTGAATACACTATGCTACAAAGTACCAGAGGTATCAGTATTTTACTCAGACGCTTATGCAAAAATCCGTGTAGGTAAGCCTCGCCCTTGCATTTGAGACTCCTCGTCAAGCCATATCCTGACAAGAAAAAGAACACAGCCACGACAGGTGCTCCCATGAAAGAGAACTGGCTCAACACCCAAGGCACATCAGCCCCAGCTCCATCAGTTCGCAACACGCAATGATGCAAGACGATGAAAACTGCCAAGATGCCTCGCAAAGGCATCAATGCCTCAACCGAGAATGACTTTAAGTCGGCTTTGGGCTTAGCAAAAGATATTGCTAAGCAAAGGGTAAGAAGAAATATGAATAAGTACATAAATTTGTAATCTATATTTTTTAGTAATGATTAATAAATAATTTGGTGCAAATCTGCTTAGCATTTTTGTACCAAGTTATTTTTTAACTGTTACTAAATTATGGTTTTATTTTCTTATTGGAATATTTTTCTAAGTATGGGTCGATGAAATGAAAAGTCCACTTTTCAATGGTATGTATTCGGATGTAATCGATGACGATGCAAATGGCGAAGATGGCTAGGGCTGCGCCAATGGCATATAGGCAAGAGTGAGAGAAGTAATATGCTCCCTTGCAATCCACCACCTTCTGCCAAAGCCAATATCGCATGGTATCGCTATTGGCATGAATCAGCAACACGCCGAAAGTACTTGCCGCAATGGTGTTGATCCTCTTGTGATGCTTCATCTTCAAGTCCTTGAAATACATGAATGCCGAGATAGAAGTTGCAACTGCCAAGAATGTGTTGGAATCAGAAACTGGACGGAATATCCATATTTGCTTGCCGAGAACTGCATTGGCATAAACTGCCACCATAACACTCACTATTGAAACCATCATACATACCAACAATATGCCCCCCCATTTTGATGTGCTGACCTTTGGCAAGAGTCCGTAGAAACGGATATAGGAGGCGATGAAGAAGAGCACGATAAACCAAGAGACGTAATTCATGGTTACATGGAAGCCTGGCACTGTTGAGGTAAGGGTATATATTCCGAGACATAGCAATACAAGATAACCATGCATCCGTTGATTCAAGTTGGTCACAAGAACGGTCAGAAATGGGATGCAGAGATAGAACCAGAGGAAGCATGAAGTAAAGCCATCTTGTACCATGCGCATAGGAACAAGCTTAAACAGCAGCATCTTTACCGAGAAGTCCTCATAGCCTGTTGCTACGAAAAGCAAGTAGATGGTCACGGAATAGAACAGTACTTGCAGCAAGAGTTTGAGGAACTTACGAATGGTGATGGCGGACTTGCACATGAAATAGCCAGTTATCAGCACGAAGCAGTTGATGCCTGTCTTCCCCCACATTCCGAAGATGTAGTAGAATATGCTTTTGCCTGCCAATGGCTCTTTCGTCAATTCGTCCATCAAGCTAGAATTGACTACATAGTGATGGCACACGATGAGTAGCATCACGATGATGCGGTATAACTCCAAGTTGGAGTTTCGTTGTTTTTGTATGGGTTGCATAATGATATTATCTACTTATACTTAAAATGACCTTTCATCAAATACCATTATTCTCTATTTGCTTTAATTTATGTATCAATTCCAACATAGAATTATCAACTATAGAGTCTCTATCATTTTGATCTATCATTTTTAAATTTTTGTTTCTGTTATTATTTTTCTTTTTGTTGTGCTCTGCTTGTTCAATACTAAACTGCATTTTTAAAAACCGATGCCAAAAAGGTGAAGTCAATGCATACTTTCCTGAATTGTTGTTGAAATATATAATATTGAAAGCTGAACTCGATAATTCTTGAAGTTTATTTTGTATAGCCTCATCGCAAAAATTACGATTTCTTGAATTTACAATTTTCTTAACTTCTTCAAAGGACAATTTTTCCATTGTATTTCTCGAAAAAGTTTTAAGAATATACCAACCTAATTCATTTTTCACAGCAGCTTCATAAATTGATTTTAATGTATCAGAACTTCTTCTTATAAAGCCTTCTATTGCATATTGAAAAGATTTGTCTCCTATAATTTTCTTTCTAAACTGAGTTTTACTAACACCTTCTTTTTTGCATATATCCATGCACATTTGATGAGCAGAAGCCCCCAATCTATCTGAATAATAAACAAGTTTATCGACAACTGATTTACATGGAAATACATTCAATAATTTAAAGCCGTTAGTAACTATAGCCTCTATTTCCTCTTCATTCAATAATGGTACAGAAACTTCTGACACTCTGCTTCTAAGATTAGGATCTAACTGTACTAGTTCGTGCGCCGACTCGCATGCTCCAATACATATGATTTTTGAAATTGAATAATCATTAGCATTATCTACAAATATTTTAATCACATCTGCAATTCGTTTCTTCTCGCTATCAGCCACTTTATGAAAATCTTCAATGATCCATACAATGCCAGCTTTTCCCATAAATTGAGCTAATTTTTGAGGAGTTAATTGAGGAGGAAGCAGACGACTCATAGTTACACATTTTTCTTGGCTTTCTTCCCGACCAATAGACATTTTTATTGAATGATACTCGGATTCTAATTTTTCACTCATAGAAATCTTTCGAGTTCGCTTTTTTTCAGAAACAATAAAAGTGTCTAAACTATCAAAAGCATTCAGTATAAGCTGTTCAAAAGTTGTGCTACTTTCGCATTGGGTAATTACAAAATCATAACCAAATTTTTTAACAAATTTCTTACAGCCGATGTTTTACCACTTCCCGAATGCCCATAAACTAAAATTTGCTTGCCTGGTATAGCCATTTCTGAATCAAGCATATTATCTATTTCGG
>ENA-OPAC01000238-OPAC01000238.1-human-gut-metagenome-genome-assembly--contig:-NODE-238-length-32344-cov-5.071387_pt1 | contig 32344 bp, 24 predicted proteins | sample MGYA00241052_ERZ501420 | MGnify/ENA primary metagenome ERZ501420 (study PRJEB25962, sample SAMEA2042513) | human gut metagenome | biome: human gut; feature: human-associated habitat; material: faeces... | reverse complement strand
TTCATAATGTACCCCCAAATTTTTTGTCCAACTTTTGGGGTGCACTTCACTTTTTATGATTTCCTGCCTATCAATTCAAACTTTTCTGCTTATGTTTTTTCCTGCATCTGGTTATTCATTCCAGAAAGGAGCCTGAACCAGTGTGGGGTCTTTATCGATCTCTGTCTGATGAACCGGATACCAGTAGTATTTGCGTTCGTAAGAGCGTTTGATGTATTGTGTACGAACGTAGAACGCTTTCGGATTATTCGGGTCGTCTGAAAGTTCGGTTCCGCTGAAATTCATACCGTACATCGGCTGGTTCAGTACTGATTCAGCTTCTTTCCAACGGCGAAGGTCGAAGTAACGGATACCACTTTCGCAGCATAATTCAACACGGCGTTCGTGATGAATGGCATCGCGTACTTCATCTTGTCCGTTCAGCGGGATCATCTGGAAACCGTTGCTGTCGGTTCCGGTACCGTATTGAGGAACACCGGCACGTTCGCGAATCAGATTCAGATATTTCAGGATGTCCGGATTCCCGGGATCGCATTCATTCAAGGCTTCGGCATAGTTCAGATAGGCTTCACCCAGGCGATATAAAATTCCCGGACGATACGGATGGATACCGTCGCGGTTGTTCTGTTCCAAAGAAACACGTTTCCGGTTCAGATATCCATTTTGCGGGGCATCGTGCGTCGGACCACCGTCAATCTCACCCGACAGGAAGAGTGTTTCGCGGCTTGCCTGATGATACCACTGACGGTTCCACATAACGGTCAGATAGAAACGGGGTTCGCGGTTTACATACATATTATAAGTACCGGCTGCAGCTACCTGATTGTAAGTACATCCGTCGGCACCGACCGAGTCGACCGTTGCACCCGGGCATTCACGGAACAGGTTGTATTTCGTTTTACGGATATCTTTCTGCGCAGAAAAACCTCTTTCTGTATAACCAGAAGCTTCGTTGATGATCGGTGAACCGTAATTCCCCTGATAACCGGTGATTGGAATACTTCCGTCTTTCATCGAGAAGGCATCCACCAATGTCTGATAAACACCTAATCCACCGTTTCCGGAAGCACCACGAGGTGTAGAAAGAGCTTCGTATTCACTGTAGTTGCAATCGGCGCGGACAAACAGTGCTTCGGGATTCAGATCACCTCTGAGCATGTGTACATTATAACATGACATGAACGGGTCGATTGATCCATCCGCATTGTATTCGCGTACTAAATCGTGGCCGGCAGCATGAGCGGCATCAATCAGATCCTTGCAGGCATCGGCCGCACGTTTCCATTTGGTAGCGTCGTAGGTCGAATTGAAGCGTTCCTGTCCGTCGTAATTCTTAAAACCTTTGTACCATTCATTTCCGTTTACCAGCGGACTGGCCGCGAAGAGCAGCATGCGGGCACGGACTGCCAGACACATGATCGATGTGGCACGGCCGTAGAACTGGGTCGATTCGCTTAACCACGAAGCGGGTAACTTCTGTGATAAATCGACCAGCTGGGTATCAATCCAGTCTACCATTTCATCGAAAGACTTTTGCCCTTTCATCAGGTTCGGATCATCTACATCGACAGCGCTGTCGAAGAACGGAACACTACCGTAGGCTTCAATCAGCAACCAGTAATAGTAGGCAATCAGGAAGCGAGATTCGTTTTTCATTCGTTCCACATCCTCTTCCGTGACACCTTGTCCGGGAATGGTATGGATATTGTCAATCAGCAAATAAGCTGAGCGGATGCGCTGAGGACATTCATTCCACAGATTAGAATTCCAGTTAGAGTCGGTAAACCATTGTCCGATAATGAAATTCAACGTATTTCCCCACCATTGGTAGTAACGTTGTGACGGATCGAGATCATCACCCATCGAATCATATCCGTAATCTTTCAATAATCCGGTGTATGGATCAGGAATTTTGTTGTAGATACCCGAAAGCCAGTCTTCGGTACGCGTCTTGTCGTTGAATACCATTTCCATGGTTAGCGTATCATCCGGAGCATTATCGAGAAAATCAGCACAACCGCTGAGTAAAAAACAACTTCCGGCAAGTATGATAGAATTTTTGAGTTTCATATATTTTGATGCTTTTATACGTGATAATTGCTTGTTCCTGTTTTAAATTAGAAATTGACATCCAGTCCGACCGAGAATGATTTCATGATCGGGTACTTGGCTCCATTCTGTGTATCCAGTTCCGGATCCCATAAGTCGAATTGCGAGAAGGTAAACAGATTCGATCCTTTGGCATACAGGCGGATGTTGGAAAGGCCAATTCGGTTTATCCACGATTTCGGCAGCGTATATCCGATTTCGATATCCTTTACACGCAACATGCTCATGTTGCGGTACCACCAGGTTGATTCCTGGCTGTTGTTGGCATTGACACCCCAGCTGAGGCGCGGATAGAATACGTCTTGCGAAGGATTTTCTTCTGTCCAGCGATCGTTATAATTCGAGAAGATATTTCCCATGGTACCTTGTGAACTACCGGGCAAGAAATTGCTGACAACACCCCCAATGAAGCGGTAAGTACGTCCGTTTCCCTGGAAGAAGACATTGAAATCTACATTCTTGTAGCGGGCTGTTGCTCCGAATCCATATACGATTTCCGGATTATTGGTTCCGCCTAAAGCTACGACGTCCATTGAAGTAACGGCACCGTCGCCGTCTACATCCTTATAACGGATATCGCCCGGACGAACCGTGCTGAATGTATGAGCCGGAATGCCTTCTTTCAAGACCTGTTCACCCTGTTCGTTGGTTACGAAATCGTCTTCAGTAAACAATCCTTCAGCTACCAGACCGAATAATTCATTGACGCGGTGACCTGTCCGCTGGCGGTTGGTGCCCATCACTCCTAATGCTTCGTCCTGTTCGATGATTTTGTTGCGGGCAAAGGTGAAAGTACCTCTTAACCCGATGTTCAAGTCCTTGTTGATCTGTTTGCTGTAATTCAATGAAAGGTCGACACCTCCGTTGTCAACTTTTCCGTAATTGGCCCACGGTGTTTTGCGGAAACCGGCAGCCGTCGGAATATTGTTTCGTTGCATGAAGATATCACGGCGCTGTTCTTTAAACCAGTCGATTTGCAGATCCAAGCTGTTCCATAAGCCTAATTCAATACCGACGTTCAGTTTCTCTACAGTTTCCCAGGTTAAATCGTCGACACCAAATTCACCTTCGAAACGGGAAGATCGGTTAAAGTCGTTGTTGACACCCCATTTGTAATTACCGCTTTCATCAATAGTCGGAATATAGGCAAAACGACGGCCGTCTAACTGGTCATTACCGGTCAAACCCCAGGATGCACGCAGTTTGATTTTAGAGAATGTATCTTTATAGGGCTGCATGAATGATTCCTCTGAGAGGAAATAACCGACAGCCACTGATGGGAAGAATCCGAAACGATGCCCACGGGCGAAATTCTCTGAACCATTATAACCAAAGTTGAATTCGGCAATATATTTGTTGTCGAACGTATATGATGCACGGCCGGCTAATCCCATACGGCGATAAGGAACAACTGATCCATCATTGTAATCTCGTTGGTTATATAACAACATAGCGTTGACGGCGTGTTTCCCGAAAGTCCGGTCGTAGGTGATGTTACCTTCTAAATAAGTTGCCTTGTTTCCCCATTCTCCACTCGATTCTGTACTCAAAAACTCTTGTCCGTCTGTTCCGACAGCCAGAATCAGTTCGCCTGTTTCCGGATCTCTACCGCTGGCCGGATTGTAATAAGTCGGCGTGCGGCTTCGTTTGATCCAAGAAGAAGAGTAGCGGTCAAATGAGAATAATCCTTTGATCTTTAAACCAGGCGTGATAAACTTCAAATCCTGTTCGATGGAGAATAACGACTCCACTTTACTGTTGGAAGTCGTTTTGTATCCATGCTGTGTCACTTCGGCCCACGGATTTTGTCTGGACTGCACACGGACATTGTCTCCGTTGGCATATTGAGTCGGATGCACGAACGGCGGTGTGTCGAAGGCATAATTCCAAATATCCTGTACGTTCTGCACGACTCCGTTCTGTTCCTGTAAATATCCACCGATGCTGACACTGACTAAAGTTGTTTTAGTAACATTGATATCGACATTCGAACGGACATTGTATTTATTCAATCGGGTTCCAGAATCCCACGACTTGGTATCGTCGGTCACGAAAATACCTCTTTCTCCATAGTAAGATGCAACGAGGGCATAACGCAGAATGTCGCTACCACCGGTGATGGTCAAATCGCCTCGTGTGTTGGAAGCCATGTCTTTAGAGATCGCATCCAGCCAGTTGACATCAGGATATAATTCCCAGTCTTCTCCGGTGCGGTATTTGTTGATCAGCTCTTCTCCATAAAGTGGATTCGGGTTTCCTGCATCCATATACAGTTCATCCATCAGCGATAAGTAATCTGCAGAACCGATGTAATCGGGCAATTGCGTAGGTTGGGTAAAACCCTGTTCCATGTGGAAGTTGACTCTGGGTTTTCCTAACTGGCCTCTTTTCGTTTTTACAATGATAACACCGTTGGCACCGCGGACACCATATACGGCACTGGCGGCAGCGTCTTTTAATACAGAGAACGATTCAATTTCGGCTGCCGACAAATCATCAAGCGTTCTTTCGATACCATCTACTAACACCAATGGTTTTGTTCCGGAAGACTTGAAAGAAGAAATACCACGGATCCAGAAGTCAGAACCGTCGGCTCCAGGCTCACCGCTGCGTTGGACAGCAATAACACCGGCTAACTGACCGGCAAGGTTGTTACTGATGGCACGGGTTGTTCCCTGTTGGAGCTGTTCAGGTTCGATGGCTGTGATAGAACCGACGACTGATACTTTTTTCTGAGAACCATAACCGACAACGACGACTTCTTCGAGGTTGTTAGATTCTTCTTCGAGGTTGACGTTGATGTTGATCTGGCCACCGACTTTGACTTCCTGGCTTTCGAAACCAATGTAACTGAATGTCAAGACTGCATCTTGATTGGGAACTTCCAGAAAATAGTTACCGTTCATATCGGTGGTCGTTCCGATCGTCGTTCCTTTGATGATGACATTGACACCAATCAGCGGATTCTGTTGAGCGTCTCTGACTGTTCCGTTGATGGTGATACCTTTTGGAGCTTGTTGTACTTCGTTCTTGTGTTTGATGATAATCTGCCGGTCGTTTATCACGAATGTCAGGTCCGTATTTTCCAGTACATCTGACAAAATCTGATAAATTGTTTCGGCTTTTGCATCAACACTTACATTCTTGTTCAGCTCTTCTCGGATAAGATCTGAATAGAAGAAGACATATTCACTGCTTTTCTCGACAGAAGTAAATACATCCGAGATTCTCACATTGGTCATTCGTAATGAGAGACGTTGGGATTCATTATAAGCAGAATCGGCCCAAGCGTGCGTATTGGCAGCAAGTAATAATCCTGCTGCACATACGGCATGAATTTTCCGTTTAAATGTAGATTCCATTTTCAATACTTTTCTCGTGATATTAAATTGTTAACATTCTCTTGCTCATTATTTTACTGGATAAATATTGATAACATCATCCTTTTCCTGACAGGAAATAGGAAGAGAGGTTTGTAATGTATTTAATACTTGATGGATATCGTCGAATAAGACCAGCTTTCCGGAACATTTGAAGGATTCAAGTTCTTCCGGGCAATTGAATGTGATTCGATAATATCGGGATAATTGGTCTAGAATTTTTCCTAAGTCACGTTCCTTGAATTGAAGAATACCGTCAATCCAGGAGATATAATTATAGGGATCGACGTGCTGAACGGTCATTTTCTCCTGACTGAGCACCAGCATCTCGTCTGGTGTAATTTTTTGTTCGGTTCCGTTCCTGTCATTAACGGCTACAAGGCCTTCTTTTAATACAACGGATTGTGCATCTTCCTCCTGGTAGGCGGTTACACAGAAAGATGTACCTAACACTCGGATGTCCATCTGGGAAGTTTTGACATAAAATGGTCGTGTCGGATCTTTTTTGACTTCCAGATAGATTTCTCCATTTACATGGATCGTTCGGTTATCTGCCTGGAATTGTTGAGGAAAACGCAAGATGGTTCCGGCATTGACCCAAACTTTGGTACTGTCTGGCAATATCAAAAAAGAACGTCGTCCACGAGGAACGCGTAGTATGTTCTCTTGCGGAACAGCAACAGAAGATGTAGCCTGAGCAATCGAATGGATAGCCTTATTCTCAATCTGAATTTTTCCTTTTGCGTCAACCCGTATTTCTGTATTGTTAGGAACTTGCATGGTCTGTTCATTGGCCAGTTGCAATTCAACTTCAGTTTGTTGCTGGTCCAATTGCATACTTTCTGCAGTCAGTGGCATAGTATCCATTTCATTTTCAGAGATACCTGCCTGTTGGAACAGATTCACCAGGATGAGTAACAGAATACATGCAGCCGCGAGATAGGAGACACGAAGGAACAATTGTCGTTTTTGTCTCTTGGCTATTTCTTGTTGGATTCTGTTTTTCAGAACATCATGTTCGATAGAAGTCATCGTAGTTCCTCGTGTACTAAGTCGTAGTTTTCTGACTTTATTTCTTGCAGAAAGCAGCATCGCTTCATCTTCTGGATAAAGTTTGAGATAGTCCTGATAAAACTCATTCAGTCCCTGGGTTGGAAATAAACACCACAGGATAAAAGTCTTATCATGGATAAGCTCGTCTTCTGTCTTTCTGATGATATTTTGTCTCATTTTATTTTCTTTTTCAAAAAGACGGGCATTTACTCTTAATGGCCCCATTTGAAATATTAATAAATGTAAAATATTATCTTTCTTTTGCCAGTATACTTTTAATGGCTGTATTTATAAGATATAAGAAGTAATAGCAGGACAAAATAAATTGGTAATCCTTCCTGCATCTTTTGGATGGCTCTATAGATTAATTTACGTGTGCTTTTGGGGGTGATGTTTAAGATTTTAGCTACATCTTCATAAGACAGGTTTTGCATATAATACAAATAAATTGCTTCTCTTTGTTTGCTGGTCAGCAAAGACATCAGCTGATTGAGCAGATTTTCATACTGTGCTTTTTCTTCTGATTCCAATGCCAGATCCTGGGCATCTGCACAAAGTTCAAACTGATATTCATCAGTCAGTTCCTGAAACTGGGATTCTTTCCGCAGGATGGAGATGATTCTGTTCTTGAGCGAGGTGAAGAGATAGAATTTGACGTTGTTCGGGTCTTGTATTTTTGCCTGATTCTCATATAAATGCAAGAAAACATCCTGTATGGCATCAAGTACAATTTCCCGGTCTATGCAGAAAGCCATTCCATAGGCGAATAGCTCATCTGCATACCGTTCATACCAATATTCTATATCATTTGTTTTCAAAGCGGGAATTATCTATGCTTGATTAGGTATATTACAACGCATATACTTAAATTTATCTAATGAATCGATTGTTTGAGGCGCAAAAATAATACTTATACGTGTATATACAAATTATTCCCCCTCTTTATCGGCAAATATCTTTCACATCAATCTGCTGGAAGATGAGGTTGGGATTATTTCCTTCCTGTCGATGTTGTAAATGGGGTAGGAGAGGCAAATGTAATCAGAAAGACTGGTTGGAGACGAATCTTCAAACAAGGTAGATTATTGTATTTTGCCGGAAAGTTGAAGTCTTGTAGCTATCAGTAACAGATATTATTAGGCGGTTATTTCTTGATGCGTTCTGATAAAAACACTACTTTTGTAATGCAATGAAACGAATACCGCTATATAAATTCTATAAACGGAAATACGGCCAGGAGCTGTTGATCGACGTGCTCGACCTCGATTATATCAAGACCGGCATACGGCAGAATCCTGTCCACAGAGAGACATTCTACTGTATTATTTTCATTACCGAGGGAAGCGAGGAAGTGTCTGTCAATGAACATCATTGCGTGGTCAGTCCTGGCGAAGTGATCTGTTCCCGTCCGGGCGAGGTATGGAAATGGCAGCCCGATCCGCAGCTTAAAGGCATTGTCCTGATCTTCGAAGAACAATTTCTCCTGTCCTTTTTCAAAGATCCTTTGTTCCTTGACCGTTTTGCCTATCTCCGTGCCGACCGGCCTTCTCCGTTTCTGCTGTTAGACAATGAATTACAGGAACGGCTGCATCATCTGCTCCTGCTGATGAAAGACGAGATTGACGGTCGTGCCGAGAAAGACCAGCACCTTCTTCGTGCCATGCTGTATGAAACGCTGATGCTGCTCAACCGGGCAGATGCCCCGAATACCGACGACGGGCAGCCCATGAATGAGGTTTCTGTCAGCCGTTATGTGGACAAGTTTACTTCATTGGTGGCCTCAGAATATATCGTCCATCACGATGTGGAGTATTATGCAGACTGTTTATGTATCACTCCGAATTACCTGAACAAAATCGTCCGACAAACCTTAGGCACCACGGCCAAACTTTACATACATAAGCTACTGTATGAAGAAGCCCGGCGCCGGCTTGCCTATACGTCGGCCACAATCAACGAAATAGCAGACAGCCTTCACTTCGATTCGGCCTCTTATTTCATCCGTTTTTTCCGCAAACAGGCAGGTATGACGCCCCTGCAATACAGGGAAAGCAACAGGAGTCCGCAAAAGTGATATTTCCGTCTCTGTTTGTATGATGCTCTCGTGTCATGAACCGCCTACCTTTGCGGCAGAAAATCTCAAAAGATATAAAGTCATGGTTATTGCAGAGAAACAAACAAAAGATTTGCTGACATCGTCAAAGATCGGACGTTATGCCATCAACCCCTATATAGGTTGCCCTCATGCATGCAAGTACTGCTATGCCTCGTTCATGAAACGCTTCACCAATCATCCCGAACCGTGGGGCGAGTTTCTGGATGTCAAGCGGTGTGACAAGAAGATAGACCTCCGCAAGATAGACGGAAAGAATGTGTTCATGAGTACGGCTACAGACTGTTATAACCCGTATGAGGCCAAGTACAAAATCACCCGTTCCATTCTCGAACAACTGGTAGACAGCAACTGCTATCTGCAAATCTCCACCAAGAACAAACTCATTCTCCGTGACCTCGACCTGCTGAAACGGATGAAACACCTCTGTGTGGCCATGTCGGTCAATACCCTGGATGAGAAATTCCGCTCAGATATGGATAAGGGAAGCACCATCGCTGAAAGACTCGACACCTTGCGTACCTTCCATGACAACGGGATATACACCATCCTTTTCATGTCGCCCATTTTTATCTACATCACCGACTGGAAGGCCATCGTCACCCGGACCAAGGACTTCATCAGTGAATATTGGTTTGAAGACCTCAATCTGCGCGGCAGTTACAAACCGGTCATCATGCGGTATATACAGGAGAATTATCCTCAGTACTACGATTCATACCGGCGGATTTACAATGAAGGCAACCGGCTGGAACTGATGGATATGGACCGCGAGATATGTGCGTGGTGCGACGCGGAGCACATCAACTACAGTGCTTACTTCCACCATGAAAACGTGATAAAGACAGAAGTGAACAAGATATTAGGTAAAAACAATCAATAAATAATAAGGAAAGAATATGGAACAGAATGGCAAGCATGTACCTGCATGGTACAAGAATGAAGAAGAACAGCAGTTGGCAGAATACCTGATCGGACTGGAAAAGGCTGCACTGGACAAGTGGTTCAACGGAGATACATCCGGATACGAGCAGCTATGGTCAAAACGCAGCTTCACCTATTTCGACAGCGTGTCGGACAAGCGGATTGACGACCACGAGACCATCGCCGAGTTTCTGAAGACCATCGACGGTAAACTGTTCGCCCCAAGCTACGATTTCCGTGTGCCGCGTGTGCAGATCGGCAAGGACATGGCCGTACTGACCTATCAGCTTTTTGCCGACACGAACCTGATCAACATGGCCTATGATTGCATTGAAGTGTTTCAGAAGGAAGGGAACGGCGAATGGCATGTCATCCATTCCACCTGGTCGTTTATCCGCCCTATGGACTATGATTTCAACAAAGCCAAAGCCGTCGTTTAATCGTTTTATTTCAACCGTTTAGTCGTTTTGTCCTATGGAAACCGTTTATGATTATCTCAGGCAACAAGTAGAAGCACAGCCAGATGCCACGGCTGTCTTCGACGAACGCCGCAAACTCACCTTCCGTGAACTGGATGCGATGGCAAACAGCATTGCCGCCATGTTCCCTGTACGCCCGGAAGTGGCTGGCATCGTGATGAATCACAGCGTAGAGATGATCGCCTCGCTGTTTGCCGTCCTGAAAACCGGTGCGGCCTATGTGCCGGTAGAACCGTCGTTCCCGGTGGAGCGTATCCGCTTCATCATGGATGAGTGCAAGGTGAACTTTATCCTGACTGAACATGAATATGCCCGTAAACTGGGTACGGCACATCCCTTGCTGTTCATCGAGCGCGGGTTGCCGATAGACACCTCCGTTTCCGTCCCGGCCTCCGCCCGTCCTGATAACGTGGCATACATCCTTTATACTTCCGGTTCTACGGGAGCCCCGAAAGGCGTGATGGTAGAAAACCGCAATGTCTGCCATTATGTACAGGCATTTCACCATGAGTTCCATCCGGCAGCGGGCGACATCATGTTGCAAAATTCTGTCTGTACGTTCGATATCTTTGTAGAGGAAGTGTTTGCTTCCCTGCTCTCGGGTGCGGCCCTGGCCATTCCTCCTGCCGATGTGAAGGATGATATCCATCGCCTGATGCACTTCGTCGACAAACATCAGATAACCATGATCAGCGGCTTTCCGTACCTGCTGTTGGAACTGAACAAATTGGAACGCATCCCGTCATCCCTGCGCCTCCTTATCAGTGGAGGTGATGTATTGCGGGCGAATTACGTGGACCATCTGCTTCCGCAAGCCGATGTGTACAACACCTATGGCCCGTCGGAAACCACCGTATGCGCTTCCTACTTCCGCTGCAACTCCACGCAGCCCATGCCCGACGGCACTTACCCAATCGGCAAGGCCGTGAAAGACGTGCAGATAGAAATCCGTGACGAACAGATGCGCCCGGTGCCCATGGGCAAGCCGGGTGAGATCTGCATCTTCGGTGAAGGTGTGTCACGCGGCTATGTGAACCGGCGGGAAAATGAGGCATTCGTCACTTTGACCGACGGCCGGCATATGTACCGGAGCGGTGACATAGGTATCATGCAACCGGACGGTAACCTGCTTTTCCTCTACAGAAAAGATACGCAGGTGATGATTATGGGCCGGAGAGTAGAACCGACAGAAGTGCAGAACATTCTCTGCGAATGTCCGGAAGTGGAAAAGGGCGAGGTCTGTGCCTGTACGGACGAGCAACACCTCGCATATCTGATAGCCTACATCGTGCCGAAAGACAAGCAGACCTTCAAAGTCTCCTCCGTGCGGAAAACGATGGAAAAGTTTCTGCCGCCTTATATGATTCCGGAGTTCTTCGTCCGCATGGACTCCATGCCTGTTACTCCCAATGGGAAAGTGAATCACACTGCCCTTCCGGTCGTCCTTAAAATCGGTGCCTTATGAGCGAAGTAACAATCCGGCAGGTCTCCATAAACGAACTGGACAAGCTGATGGCATGGCGCATGGAAGTTTTAGGCGAAGTATTCGCGATTCCGCCGGGAACGGACACTTCCGCTTTAGCACAGGCTAACCGTGACTATTATGTCCATGCACTGCCCGTCGGCGAACACATAGCCTGCTTTGTCGAGATAGAAGGTGAAACGGTGGGTTGCGGCGGAATCTGCCTCCAGCGGGAAATGCCCTCGCCCGACAATCCGACGGGACAGTGTGCCTACCTGATGAATATCTATGTCCGCCCTGCTTACCGCCGGCAGCACATCGGTACAGCCCTTGTCTCGTGGCTCGTAGGGAAGGCGCGCAGCCTGAGTATCGGAAAGATTTATTTGGAAACTTCTGAGATGGGGCGTGACATGTATTGTCACCTTCACTTCGAGGAAATGAAAGATATGCTAAAATTACGCTTATGACAACATCGTTCATAAAACCCAGGCGATTGCAGCGAGGCGATAAGGTCGCCATCGTGAGCCTCTCCAGTGGCATGCTGGGTGAGAAACGTTACCTGCACAAATACGACCTGGGCAAGTCGCGTCTGGAAACGCTGTTCGGGCTGGAGGTCGTGGCCATGCCCCATGCGCTGAAAGGTATCCAGTATCTCTACGAGCATCCCGAAAAGCGGGCCGAAGACTGGATGCAGGCTTGCGAAGACAGCTCCATAAAAGCCATCATCACTTCTATTGGCGGAGACGACGGCATCCGCCTGCTGCCCTATGTGGATTTGGAGGTGTTGCACCGGAATCCGAAAGTATTTCTCGGCTATTCCGATACAACGGCCCATCACCTGATGATGTGCTGCGCCGGAGTCGTTTCCTTCTATGGTCCTGCCCTGATGTCCGATTTCGCCGCCTACGGTTCGATGCCGGACTACACGGTCCGTGCCGTGCGTGAACTGCTCTTTGAGGGAAAAACAGAATGGATGGTCGAGAAATGCCCGTATTGGGAAAAAGGCAGCATTGCCTGGAGCCGGAAAAACATGGACAAGCAGGAAGAATGTCTGCCTGACACCACTGGCTACGAGTTGTTGCAGGGTGAAGGTACAGTGCGGGGCCGATTGATGGGTGGCTGTATTGATGCGTTCCCCATGTATTGTGGTTCGAAGGCATGGCCCGGTGCCGAAGCCTGGGAAGACTGCATACTCTTTCTCGAAACGAGCATGGATTGTCCGCCTCCGGCTTATCTTTCATATTATCTGCGTGGATTGGGCGCACAGGGTATCTTGGAAACGGCCCGGGGAATAATAGTAGGCAAGCCATGCCGGAACCGTTATTACGAGGAGTATAAGGCAGTGTATCAGCAAGTCTTGAAAGAATTCGGACGGGAAGATATGCCGGTGCTGTACAACGTCAATTTCGGACACTGTCCTCCCATAGAAATTATTCCTTATGGCATTCTGTGTGAAATGGATGCGACGGCCCGCACCATCAAATTATGTGAAAGTTGTGTATTGTAAAAAAAGAAAATGCCATGAACATAGAAGAATTCAGAACTTATTGTCTGTCCTTTCCCGGTAGTGAGGAAAAAATGCCTTTCGAGAAATTCTTTCACGGGAAGCATTTTTTCCTCGCTTTTTATGTCAACGGGAAAATGTTCTGCTATTTCGAGATAGACAATTTCGACCGCTGCACCATCAAATGCAATCCGGAAGAGATCGGAGAATTAACCGAAGTTTACGACTCGGTCATACCTCCCTACAATTGTAATCCGAAATATTGGATCAGCATAAAATTCAATGAGGATATGCCTGACAAGGAAATAAAACGTCTTGTCCGGCAGTCTTATGAGCTTGTGTGTAAACATTGAATCTATGCATGATTAAGTATTTGAAGCGTATAAATAGTCTTTTATCGGCAAATATCTTTCACATCAATCTGCTGGAAGATGAGGTTCGCACCGCTGCCTTCGTAGACGACGCCGAGGGTTTGTTCGTCGATCGACGTGATGCAGGAATATCCGGCTCCGCCCCATTCGTCCAGTAAGATCCAGTACTTTTCGGGCCAGGTTTGCCCGTCGTCAAAGCTGAATTTGACGGTCAGCCGGTTGCGCTCGTTGTATGAGTTGGGATTCATGAAGACTAACACCGACTTCGGTTGCCCGTCTTTTGTATAATGATGCTTGTGGATAGAAGCCATACAGGTTGGTTCCGTAAGTACGGCGTGCGACGTCGGGTGTTCTTTCCAGGTCTTGCCCAGGTCGGATGTGGTACAGATTCTCCGTCCGTTGGGCGAGATGACGCCGCGATTCCGGTTGTCGCGCATATTGAGCATGATGTCTCCGTTTTCAAGCTGGACAGCCATGCACTCAGTTGTATTGGAATAAGCCGGATTGCTGGTCGTCCAGGTTTTTCCGCCATCCTGACTGTATGTGATATTGGAGAAAGGAAGGCCGTTCTCATCTCGTCCCTGCGTAGGGAAGACCAGTGTTCCGTCTTTCAAGGTAATGCCGTGTCCTGGTGCCGGTGCAAACAGCCACCATTCCGGTCTTTTAGTGGCCGCGGTGATGTTGACAGGCTCGCTCCAGGTCTTTCCGTCGTCGGTACTCTTCGTAATCAGGAACTGGGATGTCTCTTTGACTCCCAAGCCCGGCTGTGAACCCTTTGCCTGCCACTGATGAATCCAGCGCGTGCTGTCTTGCGTCAGTCCTTCTACCCATTTCCCGGTATTCCGGTCTAACACCCCATGCATCCACAAGCCGGCTACATATAAATCGCCGGTATTTTCATCCAACAGAATGCAGGCATCACTCACACCGTTGTATTTTTCCGGAAGTCCGCCCCATTCGTGCTGGTCGAGTATCCGTTGCATGGGTTGCCAGGTTTGCCCGCCGTCTTCACTTCGGTTCAAGGCAATGTCGATGTCTCCTTGCAGATCCCGTCCGGATTCCCAACGGGCATCATAGATGGCCAGGAGCGTTCCTTCTTTCGAGGTGATCAATCCGGGAATGCGACTGGTGTGTACGCCGTCTTGCCGGTGTTTCCGAAGGGCAATGCCTGTGCGCAATCCTTCTTTGAAAGAGCCTTGAACGGGATATGTCTTTCCATTGAGAGTAATTTCCGGGCAGTTGACCAACACCCGATGCTGCAAAGAGGTTTCTTTCTTCAGCCGGACCGCCAGTCCAAAACAGGTCGTATCCGATTCTAAGGGAATATTCAATCGGAAAGATCCGGTTGGAGACGAAATATCCGAAAAGGCAAGTAAATCAGAAGTCTTGATCCGTCCGTCTTTCTGACAGGCATACAATGACAGCTGTTCGATGTCACCTAAATCTGTCGTACCTGATAAATCATACGCCAGGCTTGTCAGCCGTGTTTTCTCTCCCGGCGTCTGGATAATCTGTATGTATCCGACCGGATTCACCGCTTCTCCAGCTAAAACCGGTACGGTGGCACGGAGGAAGTATATATGAGAAGAAAAAGCATTTGTGCAAAAAAATAAGACACATAAAAATGTAATTAGTTTTTTCATCTTAATTTGTGATTATGTGTTAAAAATATTTATCTATTTCTTCTAGGTTGAATTTTACGGCGACTATAGAGTGCTTCTTTTGTCCAGGTTTATATTTAATATATGTGATTGCTAAGATTGTTCCATCAGGTAGGATTTCCAATCCCGGATATCCGCAATCAGCACCCGCGAAACTATGTAATAATTTAATACGATATTGTCCTGATTATTTGTTAATTAAGTCATTATAAGTCCCGACCCATGCAATAAAATGTCCTTTTGTAGGACTGTTAGGAGCCATATCTCTAAAAACTGCAATTAATCGCCCATCTGGTGTATATTTAATTATATGCCTATCTCCGGTGAGCCCCCAACATGTTTCTGTTAAGTTGCTCCATGTTTTACCTTCATTATCAGAATACATCATTAGGGAATGTCCTTTACGAAGATTTTCTCTTGCGATACAAATAATTCGTTTATTTAACGGATCTCTAAATAAGTAGGGTTCGCAAGGAGCATAACCATTTAATTCTCCAACTTTTGTAGATTTACCCCATGTTAATCCTCCATCTTTAGATATAGATTGCCACAAAGTAAGAGGAGGGCGGTCTTCATCATTGTATCCTCTATGATACATACCTAGGTAATCGCCATTATTTAAACGGATGATACTTGTAAAAGCCATAACGCAGGGCTTATTTAGACTTTTAACAGGAGACCAGGTTTTTCCTTGATCTTCACTATAACATTGACTCATATTCGGATTTGCAGTAAAGACAAATAATCTTTCAATTCCATTTTTGTCTACCAGTCTATAGATACTTGGGCAGTTAGATGTTTTTTCCCAATCTTTTGGGGTTTGCATTTGAGTCCAAGTGTTACCTCCGTCTGTACTTTTTGCCATTAATCCAGCTTTCCCACCGTGATCATAACTCCATGTACAATAAATAATTTTATTGTCTGGTGTCATTACAGTAGTAGGATGTCCATTATATAAACTATCAGTTCCTTCAGCAATAACTATTTGTTTCTCTTTCTGAAAGGAAATATCTATCCAAGGTAAATTGGGCTTATATTCTTGTGCTTTGATTATATTAGAGTAAAATAGGAAAAGCACATTAATGATAAGTATACACTTCATACATTTGTTGATTTAATACATATTAAACCCACTCCATTTACCAATAATGGAGTGGGAGATAAAAAATTATTTATCGTAACCTGGAGTTTGGATCAGGTTTGGATTCTTATTAATTGAAGTCTGAGAGATCGGCCATAATAAGATATTTTGCTCATTTTCTCGTCCAATTAAGTAAGGGGATTCTTGGAATACAACTCCTAAACGAATGTAGTCCCACCATAATTTCCCCTCTGCTGCAAATTCTTTTTGCCTTTCTCGTAAAATAGCTTTGTTTAATTCTGTCTTATCTAATGTTGCTGGATAAAAATTAGTTTTCCCGTAAGCTCGTTCTGCAATTCTATTTAATGAATTGATTGCTTCGTTGATATTGTTTTTTTCCATTTTAATTTCTGCATCAAATAAAATTGCATCAGCATATCGATAAACGACAATATCAGAGTCAAATATGCGTGTTCCATTGGACCATGTCCCTGAATATTTATTAATCCATTGAAATGTTGCATTTTTAGGGGCATCAAAATAGGTTTCGAAATTAACAATTGTTCTCTGATCGTCGGGATTCTCTGATAGTAAAGCTTTATATTCTTCTGTATAAAAACACCATTGTTGGTGACTTCCTATTTTTACCGGATTTTCGATAGCTTCTGCTGATACATATTGGTTGGGTACAAGATAATCACTAGGATATCCTCCTGTATATTCATCTTGTATGTAAGGCCATGCAAATATGATCTCATTTCCCATTTCATTTTTAAAGATGTTAGCATAATCACTTTCTAAAGAGTATAGAGTACTATTAAGAATTGAGGATATGGCAGTCTCTGCTTTATTTAAGGCATCAGCTCCCGCGTTTTGAACTTTGTACATCCATAAATTATAATCGGCAGTGAGCATATTAATGGCTCCTTCAGACGCTAAACTTTTGTCTGTTATTGAAGTGGGCATTAATAGAGAAGCTTGAGTCAAGTCATCTTCTACTTGTTTAAATACATCTTCAATAGGTTGTCTGGTTGGATATAAATCGTCCTGCTGGTCAGATTCGAATCCTTCTAGGACTATTGGTGCATCTCCCCAAATACGTGCTATCCAATAATAACAGAATGCTCTAACAAAATATGCATTTGCCATAACTTTATTTTTGTTTTCTTCATTATTAAAAGAAATTGATGGCGTATATCGTATTATGAGATTTGCTGCATTAATAGTCGTATATAAATCTGCCCAATTAGCATATGAATGATCAATAGGAATTTGGTTTTGATAAACTTGTGTATTTGAAGTTGTACCTGTTAGTCCATCTCCCCATAAACCAGTTCTGTATTCACCCCAATAAATATAACCAGTTGAAAATGCTTTTCTAAATTGGTTATATAGACCATACATTGCAGATGTTGCATCTTCTTCAGTTTGCCACATAGAGTTTGCAGATACTTCACTTTTTTGGATAATGTCTAAATCTCCATGACAGGAAGTAAAGGAAAGACATGCTACTAATATAAATAATATAGATTTTACTTTCATTTGTTTTTAATTTTAATGAATGAATAAATTTAGAATGTTACTTTTACACCGATAGAATACTTCCTAATTGGAGGATAATTATAATAATCTCCACTATAAGTGGTTGAGGCTCCAATTTCGGGAGAAACACCTTTTACTGCAGTAAAATAATGTAGATTATTACCAGCTAGAGTAATTGATAGATTTTGAATACCTAGTTTTGCTATTTTATTGCTAGGAACATTATAAGATATACTAATTTCTCTTACACATAAATAGTCTCCTTTATAGTTGAATATATTGGATGTTCTACTAAAATTACTATTTCCATCATCTGGATCGTTTGCTGTAAATCTAGCATATTTTGTATTGTCTCCTGGTTGTTTCCAACATTGTTTTACTTCATTAATAAGAGTATAATTATTGGCAAAAGTATTCATAAAATATCTCATCTCTGAATTTTGGTTGATAGAATGGCCAAGTGCCCAATCTAAGAAAATATTTACAGAGAAATTTTTATAAGTTAGACTGTTATTTAATCCACCTGTAGAATGAGGTACAGTATAACCTAGTAGAAATTGATCTTGGCTGTCAATGTAATCTTTTCCATCTTTAGTTTGACTTCCTTTCCTATTTTTCCATTCATAGTCACCAACTTCTTTTCTCCCTGCGATATATTGTCCATCAGAATGTCTGTACCCTTTAGCAAAACTGTCGTACATAGCATTATCTGCTTGTTCTTGAGTCTCAAGAATATGATCAACAACATATCCATAATATCTGTAAAGAGGTTCTCCTTCTGCAGTTCCTCCAAAGGCTGTACCATCTGCTAATGTGATTCCTCCGATGCGATTTTTATCTCTGCCGTTATCAGGAAGTTTAAGTACTTTATTTTTTACAAAGCTCCATGTGAATTTAGATGTCCATACAAAATCTTTGGTCTCGATATTTGTTGATGAAATTTCTATATCAAAACCATAGAATTTTACTTTTCCGATATTAGTTTGTACGTCATTAAAACCAGAAGTGTTTGGTAATTTTTTGCTAAACAGCAGATTATTTGTCCTCTTATCAAAATAATCAGCTGTTATAGATAAGCGATTATTTAATAAAGATACATCAAAACCTGCATCAAGTTGTGTTGAAACTTCCCAAGTTAAATTAGTATTAGGCATTGTTGAAGGTATTATGCCTGCAATACCATTATATTTGGCATTTGTTGAATATTTACCATAAGCATCATAAAGTCCAATAGCATTATTCCCTGTTTGTCCATAACTAACTCTCCATTTAAGATTATTTATTAGTTTAATATTTTTCATGAAGTTTTCTTCGGACATGATCCATCCAATAGAAGCTCCCGGAAAAAATCCCCATTGATTACCTGAAGCGAAGCGAGAAGATGCATCTTCTCTAAAAGTAGCTGTAAACAAGTATTTTTTTTGAAAATCATAAGATAATCGTCCAAAATAACCGATAGTAACATCTTCTGTAAATTCACTTTGTGCATCTTTCTTGTTGGGACCAGCAGTTAAAGTTGGTACTTTATCAGAACTTGCACCATCTACAGATGCAGAAAATGTTTGATTTTTGTCTTTTTGGTAAGAATAACCTGCCATAATTGAAAAACTATGATCTTTAATTGTTTTATTATATGTTGCATAAGCTTCCAATTTATCCCGGTTAAGCTCTCCATATTCTGCGGTTGTTGGTCTTAATCCATTAAATTCATTTGCTCTTTGAAAACTGTCGTCACGCCAATTATGATTATATGTTGACATTTGAAGTTCAGCTTTTAGGCCATCGATAATACGATATGTTAGTTTCCCAAAAGCAGAAATACGTTTTTCTTCTTTACTTTGATCATTATAATATTGATACCAAAGAGGGTTTGGAGATGTCGCGTTATAACCTTTAGTAGGTGTACCATCATCATTATATTTTTTTTGTGTAGGAGGGGTTGCTAAGCCTCTTGATATTATATTCATCTGATTATCGTATTCTTGAGATTTTGTTTTTGAATAATCAAATCCTCCAGCAAATGATAATTTATCGTTTATTTTTATATTAAGATTGTTTCTCATGCTTAATCGAGAATATCCTGTTGCTAAAGCGACACCTGCATCGTCTGTATAACCTACACTGCTGTTATATTGGACGATGTCATTACCTCCATCTATACCTACATAGTAATTTTGCCATAAAGCGTTTTTATATATCTCATCTTGAAAATTATTATCTTGGAAAATTAAAGTTTTTGTAGGATCTAAGGGATCTGGCATTGACAAATATCCTGCAGGTATAGATTCTCCAGGTTCTAAATATCGTGTGGAATAAATTGAAGAGGCGGTATTACCAGAACTGGCAGAATAACCATCCATATAATTATATTCAGGATGTGGTCCAACAGCAACTGCAGGCCTAACTACGCTTAAGTAATCCTGAGCATTCATAAAATCGTATAATGTTTCGGCTTGTTGCATTGCAACATTGGCTTCAAAAGTTATCCGAGGAGCTTGTGATCTAGATCCTGTTTTGGTTGTTATTAAAATTACTCCATTAGATGCTCTAGACCCATAAATCGCTGTTGATGCTGCATCTTTTAAAACTTCAATGGATTCAATGTCGTTTGGGTTAATCCCTGAAAATTCTCTTTCAATACCATCTACTAAAACTAATGGATCATTACTCTTATTAATAGAAGAACCCCCTCGAATACGAATTGTTGCATCTGCTCCGGGAGTATTATTATTGGAATAAATACGAGCACCTGCGATTTTTCCCTTTAATCCTTCTCCTACCGTATTTACTGGAACATTCTTCAAAGCCTCACTTCCTACTTTTGTAATAGCAGAAGTGATCGTTCTTCTAGATTGTGTTCCGTAACCAACAACAACAACTTCATCTAATCCAACTGATTCGCTTTTCATCGTTATATTGAGATTAGTATTTCCTGTGATTTTAACTTCCTGACTTTCCATTCCTATGTATGAAAAGACCAAAGTTTGGTTTGCTTCTGCTTCAATAAAGAATTTACCATCCATATCAGTAATTGTGCCGACTCCAGAAATTTCTTTTATTGTTATAGTTGCTCCAATTACTGGAATGCCGTCAGTATCAGTGACATTACCGGTAATTTTTAAATTTTGAGCATTAATAGGTATTATTAACCCCATTAAAAGAACAATAACAGCAGTAATTCGATCTAATTTAACCATCTTTGTATTGATTTTTATAGGTTTATATTTATAGAAATTATTTTGAAGGGAGGCTGATACCCCAAATAAGTCTCCCTTACTTAATTTTAGATTTGTCTGTTAAAGACTTGTTAGTAATCCAGTCTGAATTAAATCTTGCTTCAGAGCATCATATTCAGTAGTTGAAAATGATGTGATTGGTAATCTACATGGGCCACAATCAATGCCCAATAAATTCATAATTGCTTTTCCTCCTCTTACACCTCCCCCGTATTTAATGATTATTTTTACTATTTCGATGGATTTTTGTTGAAGCTGACGAGCTAAGTCTAAATTTTTGTTATTCATAGCTTGAATAATGCCTTGATATATTTCTGGTATGTAGTTGTATGTACTACCAACGCCAGCAACTGCTCCAAATGATAGCCCTGCAATTAATATTTCATCATAACCGTGTAGCACTTCAAACTCTCCATGGTTTAATGCCAAACATTCTCCCATTTCCATTAGGTTATTATGTGTAAACTTTGTACCGACCAAATTTGGAATAACTTTTTTCCCTTCTTTAAGAAAATCAACAACAGATAGAGATACTCCTGTCATAGATGGCATATTGTAATAGTAAAATGGTAGATCATTTGCACTTTTAGCGATAGGAGCGAAAAATGCAATTAAATCTTGCACCGTATTGGGCTTGAAAAAACATGGAGCCATAGCTCCAACTCCATTAGCTCCTTTTAGAGAAGCATGTTTTGCTAATTCTATGGCATCAAAAAGAGAATTACAACCTACGTGAGCAATAACTTTAAACCTGCCATTAGCTGTTTCTATCCATTTTTCTAAGATAGCCTTACGCTCTTCAATGGTAAGTGATAAAGATTCTCCTGTCGTTCCACAGACAAAGACACCAGTCATGTTGTGTTGAGCTATATGATTGGCGTAGGCTGGGATTACATCTAATTTAATATTCCCATTTTCGTCCATAGGAGTAAATGTCGCCGCAATTAATCCTTTTAATCGTTGATAATTTTTCATGTCTATTTTTTGTTATTAAATAAATTATAGATTGTCAAATAAGTAATATCTTTCTTATTAAATGGTATGATAAGACTAAATAGATAGCCTATGATGAAACATGACATGCAGCCTGTCGCTGTATAAAGTAGTAAATGAATACTTTGGCTTTTAATAAAAAATAATTGGGTGAAAATACTTCCTATTATACCAAATAAAGCTCCAATGGAATTAGCTCTTCGGGTGAGCATCCCTAGCAAGAACAGACCTCCCATACTTCCAAGAATAAGTCCTAGTATTTTGTTAAATTCATCCCATAAAGAAGTGATTTCCCAGGTCGCCATCATATAGGCAAAAGCAATACCTAATACTCCAAGTATAGTTGTTGCTATTTTTGCAGTAATTAGACTTTCTTTATGAACCTTTATTTTGGAATGGATATCTATAACATAAGCAGTAGCTGCAGAGTTCATGCTACTACTAAGAGTTGACATAGCTGCTGCAAAAATACCTGATATAAGAAGTCCTGTTATGCCTGGTGGTAATTGACTGTATATATACCAGGGGAATATAGCATCTCCATCAGTGATGGAAAGATTCAATTCCGATGGATTTTGTTTATAAAAAACATAAAGAGCTGTTCCAACAAAAAAGAATATTAGAGTAGCAGGAATAGTTAATACTGCATTCGTAAGAACACTTTTTCTTGCTTGAAACTCTGTTTCTGTAGTTAAATACCGTTGGACCATAGTTTGATCTGTGCCATAAGTTGTTAAGTTTGTGAAAAAAGTCGCGATTAATACTGTCCAAAGTGTAGATTGACGCAAATCAAAGGAAATACTTCCCAAATCAAATTTGTGATCTGTTATTGCTTCGGTGAAGATACCCATAAATCCATTGTTTACATGCATGGAAATAAATATGACACTTAATATAGCTCCTCCTAATAGAACTATAACTTGAAGTGCGTCAGTCCAAACTACGGCTTCAATTCCTCCTACCATTGTGTATAGTAAGCTAAGTATTCCCATCAAAGAAATACATAAAATGATGTCAAAGCCTGTTACAATATTTAATGCGATTGCTGGTAAGTATAAGACAATTCCCATCCGGCCAATTTGAAAAAGAATAAAAGAAATACTACAGAAGATACGAATCGGAGCATTGAATCTTTGTTCCAAATATTCATAAGCAGTAGTGATATTTAATCTTCTGAAAAAAGGAATGAATAAATACAGAATTAGTGGTACAACCATTAAAATTCCTGCATTCATCATCATATAACTCCAATCGGATGCATAAGCTTTTGCTGGGATAGCCATAAATGTAATGGCGCTCAAACCTGTTCCGAATATGCTAAGTCCTACAACCCACCATGGAATACGTCCTCCTCCTTTAAAATAATCTTCTGTATTTTTCTGTTTCTTAGAAAAATGATATCCGATCCATATTAACGAAAGAAAATAAAGGCCAATTACTATCCAGTTAATAACTCCAAGTCCTTTTTCAGATGATTGAATATTAAAGTTTAGAATTATAGGAGTCCGTACGCCCGGTTTGATTTCTCCACTGGTGATATAATGGGTTTGTCCGTGCGACACCAGGTTGGTAGTCACGGCAATCGGCGCCTCAGAGACGGCTGTTGTGGACAGCGTATTCGTAATTGTATGATAGGCTAAAACCCGGTGACTGAAGCCCGGATGTGTATCCGAACCCGGTATCAGTTTTTCAACACCACCGAAGAAAAGGATATGCTGACTGCCGGTGGCAAGAGCCGTTCCTGCCATCACCGGAAATTCACCTGGCAGCTTCTTCCATTGTTTGAGGCGGGGATTGTAAACAAATCCGTCGGTCAGTACTTCCATTTCTCCATCTGCTTGGTAATTCCGTCCGCTGAACAGATAGAAACAATCGTCCGAGCCGTTATTCTGCACGGCACTCACGGCATAGCCCCGTGCTTTTCCCGGCCAGGATTCGAGGGTTTGCCATCCTTTTTCCGGTTGCGACAGATCGAGCACGAAGAAATGTGAAGTAGCCACTTCTGGTTTCATCTGTTCTTGTCCGCCGGCCAAAAAGATTTTGTTCCCCAGTCTGGTTCCGGTCATATTCGCTAACGGAACAGGCAGTTCCGGCCAGTCCTTGTCTATTTCGACTTTCCCGTTCTGCATCCGGATGGCGAAGACTTCTTGATAACATTGGCTGGCATCACATCCGCCAATACATAAAATACCGCCTGTCAACGGAATAGATACGCCGTAGGCCCGGGCAGAAGGCAGGGCATCTTTTATTTCTTTCCAAGCAGATGAGGCATCGTTGAGATCCTTGTAGTAGAGTGTGTTCCACCATGTTTTCGTGCCACCGTTCCAAGGTGTGGCATCCGGGAAGTTGGCTCCGCCGGCAATAAACAGAAAGTCACCAATACACCCAGAAAAAGCTCCAGCCAATCCGGGATGAGGCTTGCCGCCCGTGTCAGGAAGACAGAGCGATGAATCCCAGCGGATGGTTTCTCCGTTAGTAGAAACTGCTGATTCCTTAGCAAGTGTCGGGTTTATGAATAGAAATGAATATATAATTATCCATAAATGTATTTTCATGATATGATTTAACATGTGAATTTAGATTTAAAGGATTTGTGTTGTATATGATTTTATTTATGTTTGTCCATGAATATTTTGTAAACAGCAAAATGCTTTTCTAAAGCTTTCCTAAATCCGTCTTCATCTTTTTTCTTGATAAAGATCAGCAGATCTGCGTGGGTGACCAATTCTCCTTTTTTTTCTATTTCCGCGTTGATGGGACTTAATAAATCTCTGAATTTGTCTTTAACAAAATTCATAACAGGATGGATAATACTTTGAAATTCGGATATTGTTCTATTCCCCGTTATTTCATATAATTTTGCATGAAAGGAGTATTCGCTAATTGGTGCATATTCGTTATTGCCAAAAGCGATTCCCATTTTTTCTATTTCTTCTAAATCTTCAATATCCTGAGCTGTGATCTTTTTAAACAAATCACTGCAAAGTCCGATTTCAAGGGCAATTCTAAATCCTAATATGTCGAAGAGTGTTTCTTCGCTTAAAATTCTGGGATCGATAATACGTTTCATTCCTCCTAAGATAGAAGGTTCCTTGAGGGTCATACCTCTTCTTGTTCGAGATTCAATCATTCCCATCATTTTTAATCTGCTTAGGGCTTCCCGTAATACATTTCGAGCTACCCCTAATGCAGTTGCTAGTTCTGATTCATTAGGTATCGGATCTCCAATCTTTAAGTTCTTTTCCTTTATATAGGTAAGAAGTTTGTCTTCTACTTGATCTACTAGAGTAATAGGATGGTTATCTATTTTAAGTGTATTCATCATGTGATTAGATTTATAATATTACTATTTATTGTATTTGTATGACAAATAACAGTAAAAATATTATTATATGCAAGATTTGAATAATTTATTAACTTTATTTAATGTTATGCGTTTGATAGATAATAAATCCCTGTTCCTCCGAAACTGCTTTTGTTTCATGATAGAGCAATTTTGTTTGCCTAAACTGAATATATGTTTTATTTGCCGTGGGAATAAAGATTTCTTGGTTAGAAAAGGATTAAAATACGTGAGTAATGAAAAGAAAAAATAAACCAGCATTTCGCTTCCCATTCCTAAAAGTTTATTACATTTGCAAACTATCATAGTATCATAAGATTGGAACAGATGAAAAAGATTATTGGATTACTCATGTTACTGGTCGCTTTTACAGCTTGTGAAGGACCAATGGGCCCCGAAGGTCCGATGGGTCCGGAAGGACCTGCCGGAAGTGGAGACGGTGTGGTTGAAGGTTGGAGAAATATTACTTTTACTGTGAAGAGCGAAGACTGGCAACTGATAGGTGAAGGTAATAATCAATATTATTTTTATGAATTCCCGTGGGAAGAACTGACAGAAAATGTGTATGAAAATGGAGTTGTTATGGGATACTTGTTTACGATTGTAGGCGATGTGGAAACGATGACTCCGCTACCTTATGTTATGCATCGTCAGGATAACCAGGGATATCAGTGGACAGAGACCTATACCTATGATTTTAATCCCGGATATGTGGCTTTCTATGCGACATATAGTGACTTCAAGGTGCAGGAAAGACCGGCTACAATGGATTTCCGGGTTTCAATCCTCTGGTAATAGGTATGAATAATACTACATGGAAGCACAGCAACAGCATAGCAGCATAATCAGTCGTGCCGTTCTTGAATTGTCTGATGAGGCCTCTTATCAGGCGTTGTTTCACAGCCGTCGCGATGAGGAAGCCTTGCCTTCGGGAGAGACGCTGAAGCGCATTGTTAATCTGTGCCGTGCTATTTTGTTCCCCGGATATTATGGTTCAGCCCGAATTAACAAACAGACCATCCGCTATCATTTGGGTGTGCTGGTGGAGACGCTTCATGGTTTGCTGACAAAGGAGATTCAGGCAGGTCTGTGTTTTGCCGATGCCTCCTGCGAATCGTGTGGTGACCAGTTGACGACCGAGGCAGCGGCACTGTCAGAACAGTTTATTGCTGCATTGCCACAGCTGCGTCACGTGCTGGCAACGGATGCTGAAGCCACCTATAACAGCGATCCTGCCGCACAGAATCTGGGAGAGATTATTTTCTGTTACCCGGGATTCCGTGCTATCTGCAATTATCGCATCGCCCATCAGCTGGATCAGCTGGGTGTGCCTTATATCCCCCGTATCATAACAGAACTGGCTCATTCGGAAACGGGTATTGATATTCATCCGCGAGCCAGGATTGGGCATCACTTCTCGATTGACCATGGCACCGGAACGGTGATTGGCGAGACCAGTGTGATTGGTAATTATGTCCGTATCTTTCAGGGAGTCAGTCTGGCTGGAGAAAAATTCCCGCCCGATGAGAATGGAAATGCCATCCGTGGCGTTGACCGGCATCCGATTGTAGGAGATCATGTCACTATTTATTCGAATGCGACGCTGTTGGGGCATATTCATGTGGGCGACGGTGCAACTATCTTTGGTAATGTGTGGTTAACGCATGATGTGGCGGCTGGCGAGTCGGTATATCAGCGGACTTGATGAGATGACAGGTAACGGCGAAGATAATGATCGTGCTTGTCGACTGAATGGATTCAACTAATAAAAACAATATAACAGATTAACAACAACTAGGCAGTGACTCTTCAAGGTAGAAATGGATGAGTGCTGTTAGCCAATTTTTAGTAACAAAATGGGAGAGACATTTGAAATGGTGGCCAAAACCCTGTATGGGTTGGAAGAAATTTTGGCCGGCGAATTATTAGCTTTGGGTGCCAACGATTTGCAGATAGGCCGCCGTATGGTTTCGTTTACAGGAGACAAGGCGTTATTGTATAAGGCAAATTTCTGCTGTCGTACGGCTTTGCGTATCTTGAAACCAATCTATCACTTCAAAGCGAAAGATGCCGATACGGTGTATAAGGAAGTGATGAAAGTGGAATGGGAAAAGTATCTGACGCTGGATAAGACTTTTGCCATCGACTCTGTGATCTATTCGGAAGATTTCAACCATTCTAAATTTGTTGCCTATCGAACGAAAGATGCTATTGTGGATTATTTTATTGAGAAGTTCCATAAACGTCCGTCGGTTCGTGTGAACAATCCGGACTTATACATTAATATACATATATCACATAACGACTGTACCTTGTCGATCGACAGCTCGGGTGAAAGTCTGCACAAACGCGGTTATCGGGTGGATCAGACGGAGGCTCCGCTGAATGAAGTGCTGGCTGCCGGTATGATCCTGAAGACAGGATGGAAGGGCGAATCGAATTTCGTAGATCCGATGTGTGGTTCGGGTACACTGCTGATCGAGGCAGCCATGATTGCCCTGAACATTGCGCCGGGTATTCACCGGAAGGAATTTGCTTTCCAGAAATGGGTCGATTATGATGCCGATCTGTTCGATCAGATTTATAATGATGACAGTCAGGAACGCGAATTTACGTTTAAGTGTTATGGCTCGGATATCTCGCAGCAGGCTATCGATATTGCCTGCGAAAATATCCGCAGTGCTGGTCTGATGAAATATATTGAATTGGAGACCAAGCCGTTCCAGCAGTATACAGAGGCACCGCAGCCGGGTATTCTGGTAACGAATCCTCCGTACGGCGAGCGTATTTCCAGCCGGGATCTGCTGGGCTTGTACAGCATGATCGGGGAACGGCTGAAGCATGTCTTCATGGGTTATAAAGCCTGGATCTTGAGTTATAAGGAAGAGTGTTTCGACAAGATTGGTCTGCATCCGTCTGAAAAGATGAAACTGATGAATGGTTCGTTGAGTTGTGAATATCGTTGCTATGAAATGTTTGAAGGCACGAAGAAGGATTTCAAGACGAACCAGGCAGAAGAGAAAAAACATACAAAGACAAATAACCAGCGGGATAATAAATCAGGCGATTTCAAGCGGAAGAAGGTTGATCGTCCGGAACGTCGTTTTGCGGCAGCTCATCGGGATGAGGATGAGGATTACGGCGGCCGGTTTAGCGAAAAGCGTCCGGCAAAGATGCGTTATCGGGACAACAGCGACCGGAAGCGCCTGGATAAGAAGTCCTCGTTTGGCGGTAAAAAGAAAGGACGTTTCTATGAAGATTAAGTATTGGCTTATCGGAATTCTTTTTCTTCCTATGGCATTGATGGCGCAGCAAAAGGATTTGACGTTGCAGGATCTGATTCCGGGTGGTAAGAATTATGCCAAGTTCGTTCCGAAAAATCTGTCGCAGTTACAGTGGAACGGTGATGCTTATCTGTATGCGAAAGGAGATACAGTATGGACAAGCGAGGCGCCGAAGTGGAAAAAGTCGGTGTTGCTGACGAAAGCAGGACTGAATGAAGCGCTCGAAGCGGCCGGACAGAAGAAAGTCGGTTCGTTGCCCCGTTTCTCTGTTCCTTATGCGGGACAGTCATTGCTGTCATTTATGGCCAATAAGCATTTGTATCATTATGATTATGCAACAAAGAAGATTGTAGCCGATTATACGTTACAGCCGAAATGGGCGAATTATGATTTCTGCCCGGAAAACCGGTATCTGGCATTTACGGAAGGAAATAACCTGAAGATCCTTTCTCCGGAGAATCAGGTGACTGACGTGACGAACGAGACGGCCGATGGCATCGTCTGCGGACAGTCGGTTCATCAGAATGAATTCGGTATTCATAAGGGAATCTTCTGGTCGCCCAAAGGTTCTGCCCTGGCTTTCTACCGGATGGATGAAAGTATGGTGACAGAATATCCGATTGTCAATATCGATGCGCGTTGTGCCAAAGTAGAGCCGCGCCGTTATCCGATGGCTGGTATGAAGAGTCATCATGTGACGGTAGGTGTCTATCAGTTGGAAACGGGAAAGACTGTCTGGTTGAAAACGGGTACGCCGAAGGAAAAATTCCTGACGAACATCTCCTGGAGTCCGGATGAACAGCATATTTATATTGCGGAATTGAACCGGGAACAGAATGAGATGAACCTGGTTTGCTATTCGGCAGTGACAGGGCAGAAAGAAGGTGTCTTGTTCACGGAGAAGGATGAACATTATGTGGAACCGCAGCATCCGTTGCTTTTCTTGCCGAATCAGCCGGATCAGTTTATCTGGCAGAGCGAACGGGATGGCTATAATCATCTGTATTTGTACAATACAAAAGGTGAGTTGCAGAAACAACTGACGAAAGGTGAGTGGGTTGTCATGGACGTTCTGGGCTTTGATGAAAAAGGAGAGAACTTGTTTATCTCTTCTACACAGCCTTCTCCGCTCAGTTCTTTCGGACCGGATCACGGACCGTTGAGCGTCAAGACATGGGCTTTGAATCTGAAGAAGGGCAAATCAACGTGTCTGGCTACGGATGCGGTACTGACAGGTGTGCACAATACGCAGTTGAGCGGTTCGGGCAAGTATTTGCTGGATAATTATTCATCGTGGGATATTCCACGGAAGATCGTATTGGTTGATACGAAGAAGGATAAGGAAATTGCGACTTTGCTGACGGCTGAAAATCCGTATAAGGACTATGAGATGCCGGAAGTGGAACGCGGAACAATCAAGGCGGCCGACGGTGTGACCGATCTGAATTATTTCCTGGTGAAGCCGTTGCATATGGATTCTACGAAGAAGTATCCTACTATTATATATGTATATGGCGGACCTCATGCGCAGTTGGTAACCGGTGGCTGGATGGGCGGCGTCAGTGGCTGGGACATTTATATGGCTCGCCGCGGATATGTGGTCTTTACGGTTGATGGCCGGGGTTCGGCCAACCGCGGACATGCGTTTGAAAGTGTGATCCATCGTCAGCTGGGTGTCAATGAAATGGCCGATCAGCTGAAAGGTGTGGAATTCCTGAAGTCGAAACCGTATGTGGATGCCGACCGGATCGGTGTACACGGCTGGAGCTTCGGTGGATTTATGACAACGAACCTGATGTGTTCTTATCCGGATGTATTTAAGGTAGGTGTTGCCGGTGGTCCGGTAATCGACTGGAGTAATTATGAAATCATGTATGGTGAGCGTTATATGGATACGCCCCAGGAAAATCCGGAAGGTTACAAGAACTCCAATCTGAAGTTGAAAGCCAAGAACCTGAAAGGACATCTGCTTCTGATTCATGGAGATATTGATCCGGTAGTGGTTTGGCAGCATAGTCTGGGCTTCCTGAAAGCCTGTGTGGATGCCAATACGTATCCTGATTATTTCGTTTATCCGCGGCATGAACATAATGTGATCGGAAAGGATCGCCCGCATCTGCATGAGAAGATAACCCGTTATTTCGACGATTATTTACGATGAGATAAGTTGGAAAACTTATATAACTCAGAAACTAATATACTTAAAGAAATGAATATACTGTTATTAGGCTCTGGCGGCCGTGAACATGCAATCGCTTGGAAAATAGCTCAAAGTCCGAAAGTAGAAAAACTGTTTATTGCTCCTGGTAACGCAGGTACGGCACAGACAGGAACGAATGTGAACATCAAGGCCGACGATTTTCCGGCCATCAAGGATTTTGTATTGGCAAATGATATCCAGATGGTTGTTGTTGGTCCGGAAGATCCGCTGGTAAAAGGTGTTTATGATTATTTCAAGAACGATCCGCAGTTGGCTGCCATTCCGGTGATTGGTCCGAGTAAAGCTGGTGCCCAGCTGGAAGGAAGTAAAGATTTTGCCAAGGCTTTCATGATGCGTCATCACATTCCGACGGCTCGTTATAAGAGTATCACTGCCGAAAATCTGGAAGAAGGTTTTGCTTTCTTGGAATCACTGCCTGCTCCTTATGTCTTGAAAGCCGATGGTCTGGCAGCCGGAAAAGGTGTGCTGATCATTGATTCGCTGGAGGAGGCCAAGAAAGAACTGGCAGAAATGCTTCAGGGAATGTTCGGAGATGCCAGCAAGACGGTTGTCATCGAAGAATTCCTGGATGGAATTGAATGTTCTGTATTCGTTGTAACAGATGGCAAAGATTATAAGATTCTGCCGGTAGCCAAAGATTATAAGCGTATAGGCGAAGGAAATACGGGCTTGAACACCGGTGGTATGGGTGCTGTTTCTCCTGTTCCGTTTGCCGATCATGACTTTATGCAGAAAGTGGAAGAACGTATCATCCGTCCGACTGTAGAAGGTTTGAAGCAAGAAAACCTGGATTATAAAGGATTTATATTCTTGGGTCTGATCAACGTGAAAGGTGAACCACTGGTTATTGAATACAATTGCCGAATGGGCGATCCGGAAACAGAAGTCGTGATGTTGCGTATTCAAAGTGACTTGGTAGAACTCTTGGAAGGCATTGCACAAGGTGATTTGGCATCTCGTATCCTGATTCAGGATCCGCGCCCTGCTGTAACGGTTATGGTCGTTAGTGGCGGTTATCCGGAAGCCTACGAAAAAGGAAAAGTCATCACCGGCTTTGATCATATCTCTCCGGAAAATATCTTATTCCATGCCGGAACAAAAGAAGTGGATGGCCAGATTGTAACAAACGGAGGTCGTGTTATTGCCGTAAGTTCGTATGGAACAACCAAAGAAGAAGCCCTGGCTAAATCATTCGCCGGAGCTAAAGCGCTTCAGTTCGACAAAAAATACTTCCGTTCAGATATTGGGTTTGATTTGTAAATAATAAATCCGATAAGAAATAGCTGTTGGCTATTATCCTATCCCAAGATAAACGGGAATCGAAATTAAATCCAGTGAGGATTGAAATCGATTCCCGTTTATTTCATTTAAATAAGGTAAGCAGAAAAGAGAAAAAAGCCGGCGTCTTTTGATGAAAAGCCGGCGAGAAATGATAAAAACACGCCAGCTTTTAGTCAATTGAGAATGGAGAATTGAAAATTGAGAATTAAAGAAAGAAAAATAAAAGGAAAGAATGGAAAACAAGAGAAGAACAGGACCGGCCTAACGGAGAAGGCGTAAAGCAAATTGCGAGCGGAGCGTAAAGAAA